>Ga0209643_1000192_pt1 | contig 146051 bp, 128 predicted proteins | sample AutmiccBRH37_all_FD_187383 | JGI IMG/M metagenome (GOLD analysis project Ga0209643, IMG submission 187383) | Deep subsurface microbial communities from Mt. Terri, Switzerland - Autotrophic microbial communities BRH/37_all (SPAdes) (version 2) | ecosystem: Environmental > Aquatic > Deep...
CCCCCGCTTCTTTCGTTTCCCCCCGCTTCTTTCGTTTCTTAGGGGCAGAAGGCCCCCGCCCATGCCAAGGGCCGTGCCCTATCCCTGCTCGCGCCGCTTCCGCGCCGGGGCTGGCCGCACCCGCCGCTCGATCTCCTCATAGAGGATCTGCGCCACATTGCGGCCAGACGCGCTCTCCACCCCCTCGAAGCCCGGCGAGGAGTTCACCTCCAGCACCTTCGGCCCGTCATCCGACCGCAGCAGGTCCACCCCCGCCAGCCCCAGCCGGAAGGCGCGGGCGGCGCGCAGGGCCACGTCGCGCTCCTCGCGGGTCAGCCGCACCGGCTCGGCCCGGCCGCCCTGATGCAGGTTGGAGCGGAACTCGCCCGCCGCGGCCACCCGGCGCATGGCCGCCGCAATCCGCCCGCCGATCACCAGCGCGCGCACATCCTCGCCGCCCGCCTCGCGCACGAATTGCTGGACCAGGAAATCCGCCTTCAGCCCGCGGAAGGCCGAGATCACCGATTGCGCGGCTTTCCGCGTCTCGGCTAGCACCACGCCGCGGCCTTGCGTCGATTCCAGCAGCTTCACCACCAGCGGGGCCTGGCCGACAAGGTCGATCAGGTTGCCGGTATCCTTGGGCGAGGACGCGATGGCCGTCACCGGCATCGGCACCCGGTGCCGGGCCAGCACCTGATGCGCCATCAGCTTGTCGCGGCTGGCAAGGATGCCGTCCGAGGGGTTGATGACGAAGGTGCCCGCCGCCTCGAACTGGCGCAGGATCGCGGCGCCGTAAGCGGTGACGGAAACGCCGATGCGCGGCACCACGGCGTCATAGCGCGGCAGGCGCTTGCCGTCATACCAGACCGCGGGCTCGGCGGCGTTGATCGCCAGGTAGCAGCGGGTGGTGTCCAGCACCTCGACCACATGGCCGCGCGCCTCGCCTTCGGTGACCAGCCGCCGCGTCGAATAGGCGCCGCCCTCGCGCGAGAGCACGGCAATGCGCAGGGTGCGCGGCGGCGCCTCGGTCTTCATCGCGGCGGAATGGTAGATCTCGTATCCCAGCAGCGGCTGCACGAAGCTTTCCTGCGGACGCACCGTGACATCCTCGCCAAGCGCCTGGCGGCCGATCAGCATCCGGTAGGCCATCGACCCGCGGTCGGTCAGCGTCACCTCCACCGGCCAGCGCCGCGCGCCGATTTCCAGCTCGGTGCGGATCACGAAGCGGTAATCCATCTCGCCATTGGACGAGATCACCTCGCGCCGGTCGATGGCGCGGGCCGAGCAGGGGATGGTCACGTCGTTGCGCCCCGGGATCGGGTGGATGGCGAAGCGCACCTTGGGCGCGTTGATCGGCCCGAAGGGCTCGATATCGAAGGCGTGCAGCGCCGAGGTGCGCGCGCCGGTATCGACCTTGGCCTTCAGCGCCGGCAGGCCAAGCCCGGGCAGGGCCACCCATTCCTCCCATCCCAGCAGGAAGGGCGGCTTCTCGGCGGGCTCTCGCATGTCCTTCATGTCCTTCGATCCGTCGAATAGGGGGCAGCGGTGCCGGCTTGGATTCCCCCCGGAATCGTCTATCAGGGGGCGCCCGTCCAGTATGCGGGCAGATGAGGCCCCAGATGACGCAGAAGTTCGACTTCCATGTGACAGCGACCGACGGGGCCGCCCGCAGCGGCAAGATCCTGACGCCGCGGGGCGAGATCCGCACGCCGGCCTTCATGCCGGTGGGCACGGCCGCCACGGTCAAGGCGATGCTGCCGGAAAGCGTGCGCGCCACCGGCGCCGACATCCTGCTGGGCAACACCTATCACCTGATGCTGCGCCCCACGGCGGAACGGATCGACCGGCTTGGAGGGCTGCACCGCTTCATGAACTGGGAGCGGCCGATCCTGACCGATTCTGGCGGCTTCCAGGTGATGAGCCTCGCCGCGCTGCGCAAGCTGACCGAGCAGGGGGTGACCTTCAAATCCCATATCGACGGGTCCACCCACATGCTCAGCCCCGAGCGGAGCATGGAGATCCAGCGCCTGCTGGGGTCCGACATCGTGATGTGCTTCGACGAATGCCCGGCGCTGCCCGCGACCGATGCCGAGGTGGCGAAGTCGATGGCGCTGTCGATGCGGTGGGCGCAGCGCTCGCGTGATGCCTTCGGCGACCGGCCCGGCCATGCGCTGTTCGGCATCCAGCAGGGCGGCGTCACGCGGGAGTTGCGCGAGGAAAGCGCCGAGGCGCTGAAGGCGATCGGCTTTGACGGCTATGCCATCGGCGGGCTGGCGGTGGGCGAGGGGCAGGAGGCGATGTTCGGCGTGCTCGACCATGCGCCGGGGATGCTGCCGGCGGACAAGCCGCGCTACCTGATGGGGGTGGGCAAGCCCGATGACATCGTCGGCGCGGTCGAACGCGGCGTCGACATGATGGATTGCGTGCTGCCCTCGCGCTCGGGCCGCACCGGGCAGGCCTTCACCCGGCGCGGGGTGGTGAACCTTCGCAACGCCCGGCACATCGACGATCCGCGCCCGCTGGACGAGGCCTGCACCTGCCCGGCCTGCCGCAGCTATGGCCGCGCCTACTTGCACCATCTGGTGCGCAGCCAGGAAATCCTGGGGTCCATGCTGCTGACCTGGCACAACCTGCACTATTACCAGGAGCTGATGGCCGGGCTGCGGGCTGCGATTTCCGAAGGCGCGCTTGCGGGATTCGTTGCGGCCTTCCACGCGCAGCGGGCGATGGGCGATATCGAGCCGCTCTAACCGCCCAAGAGGCCGATCCCCAGCGACACGGCCGCGCCGACGAAGCCAAGGCCGATCAGCACCAGCAGCCCGTCGCGCACCAGCAGCCCCAGCATCATCACCGAGATCGCCGCGCCCAGGATCGAGGAGGTAAACGGCAGCAGCTCCAGCGCCGGCATCACCGCGCCCGACAGGATGCAGGCGAGGATTACGACCTTGTCGAAGGGCGCGCGGGTCAGGAAGGGCAGGCGGCGGCCCGTGTGCCTGTCGATCCAGCGCGCGGGTTTTTCCAGCGTCGCCAGCGCCTTGTCGGTCTTGGGGCCGCTGAGCTTGCGGCGCAGGAGCCAGCCCGGCAGCCACAGGTGCTTGCGCCCGAACAGCATCTGCGCGCCGATCAGCGCGATGGTGATGCCGCAGACCGAGGGCAGCAGCGGGATGCCGCTGGCCGGGGACAGCACCAGCAGCGCCGGCAGCAGCATCACCGGCGCGAAGGAAGCGGTGCCCATGGCGGCGATGACCTTGCCAACCTCGGCCTTGTCTCCGTCCAGCTCGCCCCGCGCCTGCCCGATCACCTCGCCAAGCGTGTCAGGGGCCTCCGACGGCTGCTGGCCGCCTGACTGCTTTGCCTCGTCCTGCGGCGTGCTGGCACCTGCGGCGCCGGTCCCGTCCTCGGTCATCATCGCTCCTTGTTGCGGCCTGGGCGTCCTGCAGGGCCAACGATGCGCGGCGGCAGCGGTTCCGCGAGGGCCGATCCGCACAGGGGCTGTGCGCGGGGCAGGGTGCCGCAGTTTCCCGAGGAAAGACAGGCCCAGCTGGGGGGTGGACCCTTGCCGCGGCGCGGCGCGGGGTTTGCGGTGGCAGCATCGCACCCCACGTCGAGGGGACACTCCCGAAAGGACCGACCATGACCGAAGCCCTGTTCACCCCTGTTGCCCTTGGCGACATCCAGCTTGCCAACCGCGTGGTGATGGCGCCGCTGACGCGCAACCGTGCGACCCATGACAGCCACGCCCCCCATGCGCTGCATGTCACCTATTACAGCCAGCGCGCCGGTGCCGGGCTGATCATCAGCGAGGGCACCCAGATTTCGCCCGAGGGCAAGGGCTATGCCTGGACGCCGGGGATCTACAGCCCCGCGCAGATCGCCGGCTGGAAGGCGGTGACGGAGGCGGTCCATGCCAAGGGCGGCAAGATCGCCGCGCAGCTGTGGCATGTGGGGCGGGTGTCGCATACTTCGCTGCTGGACGGCGCGGCGCCGGTCGCGCCCTCGGCCGTGGCTGCCGCCAGCCGGACGTTCGACGGCAAGGGCTTTGTCGAGACCTCCACGCCCCGCGCGCTGGAGGAGGCCGAGATCGCCCGCGTGGTGGACGATTACCGCAAGGCGGCGATTGCCGCCGACGCGGCCGGCTTTGACGGGGTCGAAATCCACGGCGCCAATGGCTACCTGATCGACCAGTTCCTGCGCGACGGTGCCAACCAGCGCACGGATGGCTATGGCGGCAGCATCGAGAACCGCACCCGCTTCCTGTTCGAGGTGCTGGAGGCGGTGACGGGCGTGCTTGGCGGCGGGCGGGTGGGGCTGCGGCTCTCGCCCTTCTCCAATGCCAACGGGCTGACCGACAGCGACCCGATGCCGCTGTTCAGCCATGCGGTGCAGGGGCTGAACCGCTTCGGCCTTGCCTTCCTGCATCTGGTCGAGGGCCAGACCGGCGGCAGCCGCGATCTGCCAGAGGGCTGCAGCATCGACGCACTGCGGGCGCTGTTCGACGGGCCCTATGTCGCCAATAACGGCTATGACCGCGAGATGGCGATCGAGGCGGTGGCGACAGGCCGCGCCGAGGCGGTCGCCTTTGGCAAGGCCTTCATCGCCAACCCCGATCTGGTGGAACGGCTGCGCCGCGATGCGCCGCTGAACGCCGGCGACAGCGCCACCTATTACGGCGGCGGCGCTGAGGGCTATACCGACTATCCGGCGCTGGATACGGCGGCGGCCTGAGCCGATTGCCGCCGCGCCAGACCCTGCGCGGCGGCCGCTTCGGGGCTTTGCAGGGCCACCGCGTTGCGCTGGTGCCGCTCTGCCAGCTTGCGGGCGGCGCGGCCCGGCATCAGCGGGCGCGCCGCCCTGTCGGTGCCCCCGACCAGCCCCGGGAACAGCAACCGCAGCTCGCGCCGCGCGTCCGCGCCCATGGCGCGCAGCGCCTGCGGGCCAAGCAGCAGCGTTTCCACCCAAAGCCCCTCGGCCCGGATCACCTCATGCCGGTCGAGGCGCAGATGCAGGTAGCTCACAAGCTGCGGCGCCCTGGCCTGTGTGATGCCGGGCAGGCCGCACAGATGCTTGACCGCCACCAGCGCCTCGGCCGCGCCGGTCATCCGCCGCGCGATGCGCGAGCGCACCAGCACCCGGTGCTGCGCCGAGAGCCAGAGGTCGCGGGCGGGCAGGGCAGGCCCCATCGCCCCGGCGCCGACCCGCACGGGTAGGATCGAGGGGTGCGCGACCGTCTCGGCCAGCGTCACCTCGCGCCGGCCGATCCAGCGCAGGGGTTGCGGCCCGTGGTCCAGCGTCAGCAGCCGGTCGCCGGGCACCAGATCCTCGACCCGGACGGGGCCGCGATCGGTTTCGATCAGGCTGCCCGCGCAAAAGCAGATCGGCGCATAGCTGGCGGCCGCATTGGTGAAATCCAGCTCGCTGTCATTGTCGCCCTGCGCCGGGTCGCCATTCTGGTCCGCGTCAAGGTAGCTCAGCGTGGTCGGCTCGGCCGGCAGGCCGCCGTTGATGTCATAGAGCAGGAAGCCGCTGCCGCTGTCGAACACGACATATTCATCGCCGCCGCCATCCGCGCCGACCAGATCGTTCTTCGGATTGAGCTGTTCATAGCCCGGAACCGTGGTCCAGCCCTGCGCATCGGTCGCCGGATCGCCGGTGCCGGTATAGACGTCAAGCCGCCAGAACTGGCCGTTGGAGAAATGCGTTTCGGGTTCGACCGTGTTCCCGTGCCACACCAGCCGATAGGTCACACTGGCATCGCCAAGCGCGGTGGCCCCCGGCAGCACCATTGCGAAATCGGCATCGCCCGGATTGCCCTGATTGTAGGGCGTGCCGGTCAGCGAGGCGACCTGATCCCCGGTCAGCAGAATGGGCGCGGTGTAGCTCATCGGGTGCTCCGGTCCTTTGCCAAGGTGGCGCAACGAAACCGGCATGGTCTCGAACCCGCTGTTTACAGGCACGGGATTGACAGAAGGTTGCCGGCCCCGCGGCGCCGCGACCTTGCATCCTGCGAGAGGGCCGCGTTTCCAACCTTGCAGCGGCGCGGACAGAGGTTCATCCTGCCGAACCAAGTCGACGCTTGAATCCCCGGGTCGGGGACCACAAGTTAACGCATCTGACAGGCGGGGCGGGCAGGGTTGCCGATGGGCGGGACCGAGCCGCGCTGCCGCAAGCGAAAGTGGATATATGAGCGACGTAATGTCCCACAGCTACCCGGTGCTGCCGCTCCGCGACATCGTGGTGTTCCCCCATATGATCGTTCCGCTGTTCGTGGGCCGCGAGAAATCGGTGCGCGCGCTGGAAGAGGTGATGCAGGACGACAAGCAGATCCTGCTGTCCAGCCAGATGGACCCCTCCGTGGACGATCCCAAGGCGGATGGCATCTACCGGACCGGCGTTCTTGCCTCGGTGCTGCAACTCCTGAAGCTGCCCGATGGCACCGTGAAGGTGCTGGTCGAGGGCCGCGCCCGGGTGCGCATCACCGGCTTTGTCGAGAACGAGAACTTCTTCGAGGCGACGGCCGAGCGGCTGACCGAAACCCCTGGCGATGCGGATAGCGTGACGGCGCTGGTGCGCTCCGTCGCGCAGGAATTCGAGCGCTACGCCAAGATCAAGAAGAACATCCCCGAGGAGGCGATGGCCGCCGTGGCCGAAAGCCGCGAGCCGGCGAAGCTGGCCGATGTCGCCTCGGGCCACCTTGGCATCGACGTGGCGCAAAAGCAGGACCTGCTGGAGACGCTCGACGTGGCCGAGCGGCTGGAGAAGGTCTATGGCCTGATGCAGGGCGAGATGTCGGTGCTGCAGGTCGAGAAGAAGATCAAGACCCGCGTGAAGTCGCAGATGGAACGCACGCAGCGCGAGTACTACCTCAACGAGCAGATGAAGGCGATCCAGCGCGAGCTGGGCGATGGCGACGAGCAGCAGAACGAGCTGAACGAGCTGGAAGAGCGCATCGCCGCCACCAAGTTCTCGAAGGAAGCGCGCGACAAGGCGCAGGCCGAGCTGAAGAAGCTGAAGTCGATGTCGCCGATGTCGGCCGAGGCGACGGTGGTGCGCAACTATCTCGACTGGCTGCTGAGCCTGCCCTGGGGCGTGAAGTCCAAGGTCAAGAAGGACCTGGTGGCGGCCGAGAAGGTGCTCGATGCCGATCACTATGGCCTCGAAAAGGTCAAGGAACGCATCGTCGAATATCTGGCGGTGCAGGCGCGCAGCGCCAAGCTGAAGGGGCCGATCCTGTGCCTCGTCGGCCCTCCGGGCGTGGGCAAGACCTCGCTGGGGCGGTCGGTGGCGAAGGCCACGGGGCGCGAGTTCATCCGCATCAGCCTTGGCGGCGTGCGCGACGAGTCCGAGATCCGCGGCCACCGGCGGACCTACATTGGCTCGATGCCCGGCAAGATCATCCAGGCGCTGAAGAAGGCCAAGACCACCAACCCGCTGATCCTGCTCGACGAGATCGACAAGATGGGCCAGGACTTCCGCGGCGATCCGGCCTCGGCCATGCTCGAGGTGCTGGACCCGGAACAGAACGCGACCTTCATGGACCACTATCTCGAGGTGGAATATGACCTGTCGAACGTGATGTTCCTGACCACGGCCAACAGCTACAACATGCCGGGCCCGCTGCTGGACCGGATGGAGATCATCAGCCTGGCCGGCTATACCGAGGACGAGAAGCGCGAGATCGCCAAGCAGCACCTGGTGTCCAAGCAGGTCAAGAACCACGGCCTGAAGAAGGGCGAGTTCTCGATCACCGACGAGGGCCTGACCGAGGTCATCCGCAGCTATACCCGCGAGGCCGGGGTGCGGAACCTTGAACGCGAGATCGCCAAGCTGGCTCGCAAGGCGGTGACCGACATCCTGAAGGGCAAGATCAAGACGGTGGAGATGGGGCCGGAGCAGGTAGAGAGCTACCTCGGCGTCAAGCGTTTCCGCCATGGCCTGGCCGAGAAGGAGGACCAGATCGGCGTGGTCACCGGGCTTGCCTGGACCAGCGTCGGCGGCGAGCTGCTGCAGATCGAGGCGCTGAAACTGCCGGGCAAGGGCCGGATGAAGACGACGGGGAAACTCGGCGATGTGATGAAGGAGTCCATCGAGGCCGCCTCCAGCTACGTGCGCTCCATCGCGCCGCAGATCGGGGTCAAGCCGCCGAAGTTCGACACCATCGACATCCACGTTCACGTTCCCGAAGGGGCGACCCCCAAGGACGGGCCGAGCGCGGGGCTGGCGATGGTCACCTCCATCGTGTCGGTGCTGACGCAGATCCCGGTGCGCAAGGACATCGCCATGACCGGCGAGGTCACGCTGCGCGGCAATGCGCTGCCCATCGGCGGGCTGAAGGAGAAGCTGCTGGCGGCGCTGCGGGGCGGCATCAAGACGGTGTTCATCCCGATCGAGAACGCCAAGGACCTGCCCGAGATCCCCGACAACGTGAAGGCGGGGCTGGAGATCATCCCGGTCAGCCATGTGCGGGAAGTTCTGGCCAAGGCGCTGGTGCGCCAGCCCGAGCCGGTGGAGTGGGACGAGGTGGCCGAAGAGGCCGCCGCAGCGGCGCGGGCTGCGGCCCGGCCCTCGGACAACGCGTCGCAAATCGCGCACTGATCGCGGCTTTGCGGCCCATGTGACAGCGAAGGCGCGTCCCGCGGGGCGCGCCTTTTTGCGTGGCGGGGCGCAGAGTTGCGGGAACAGGCCGGGCGCGAGCGCGATTTTCTTCGGTTCCAAGGGATTTTCTGGCGCAGGGCAAGGATTTGCGCTACCCTAAACGTCAAAATCACCCTCTTCATTCAAAGGCGGATGCCCCGATGACCAAGACGCCGACCAAAGCTGCCCCCGTGGCGGCCGCCACCCCCAAGGCGAAACCTGCCGCCAAACCTGCTGCCAAACCTGCCGGGGCGCGTGCCGCGGCGGCCCCCAAGGCCGAGATGACCACTTCCGAGCCCGGCCCGGGCGAGACCGAAGCCACGGAAAGCGCGGCGAAGACCCTGCGCAAGAAGGAACTGGTGGAGCGCGTGGTGCAGGTTTCCGGCGCCAAGAAGAAGATCGCCAAGGACATCGTCGAAGCCACCCTGCAGGTGCTGGGAGAGGCGCTGGCCGCTGGCGAGCAGCTGGTGCTGCCGCCCTTCGGCAATGCCCACAAGACCCGCGAGAAGGACACCCCCTCGGGCGGGTCCACCATGACCGTCCGGCTGCGCCGGGCAGGGGCGAAGAAGCCCGGCGCCGAGGGCGAAGAAACCGGCAAGGAGGGTCTTGCAGAGCCGGCGGAGTGACGCTATTACCCCCGCCACCGGGTGATTAGCTCAGTGGTAGAGCGCTTCGTTCACATCGAAGATGTCAGGGGTTCAAATCCCTTATCACCCACCATTCTTCACAGCTTGCGCGCGCCATTGCGGCCTTCCGGCGGTTCCTTGAACCTCGGCGGCCGCCGGTGCGCGCTTTCGATTTTGCGCGCGGCGCGAGATTTTGCGTTGGCGCCTGAGCGCGGGCACCTGACACCGGCGCCCAAGTGCGCTCCTCACACCGGCGCGCAGGTCTGTGTCTGGGACCGGCGCAGAAGCGCGGCCTCAGGGCTGCCAGTTCGCGCCGGCGGCAGGGTCCGGCCCGGCGCCCGCCCGCCCTCGGGCCCGGCCCCCGGAAAGGCCAAAGCCCGCCACACTCCCGCCCAGATCACGCAGTAGCTCAAGGCTGTGCTGAAGAGTTGGGCCGACTGGTGTGACCGGATCTTCGATCCGGAACAAGCTCGCAGAATGCGGGCCTGGGGCACCGGACAGGCTGTGGTCCCGCCAATCTGTTGGAGTGCCGCATGACGCTTGATTCGCTCCTGACTGTCGTCCAGACCTTCGGTCTCATGGCGCTCTGCACCCTGCTGTTCAGTCGGGTGCAACGGATGATGACCCACAGATTGACCCGGCAGATCGTGCTCGGGCTGGTCTTTGGCCTCGGCGCCGGTGTTGCGATGGTGCAGCCGATCCTGAGCATCAATGGCTACCATATCGACGCGCGCGACGTCTTCATCGGCATGGCCGCCGCCTTCTGCTCGCCCTTGTCGGCACTCATCGCCATCGTGACGGCGCTCTGGGTGCGGCTGGCCATCGGGGGCGACGGCGTGATGGTCAGCTCCTCCCTGATCCTGCTTGTCGGCACTCTCTCTGGCATCTGGGGCTATGTCACGCGGGGAACCGCCGTGCGCACCTGGCGCAGCTGGACCGTGCTGACGCTGCTGATCAGCGCGCCGATCTTCCTGGCCGTGCCGTTCTTCGGCATCGTGTCGCTGACCGGTCTCGGCACCCGGCTTGCCATCAACCTTGCCTGCGTGATGATCCTCGGCCGCGCCATCGAGGGAGAACTGCGCCGCGCCCGCCGGGAACGGCAGCTTGACCGCGAGGCCGGGACCGACGCGCTGACCGGCTTGCCCAATCGGCGCTTCCTGCTCCGGCATTTCGACAGCCTCGGGGCGCAGGAGCGCGCGGAACTGGCCCTGATCATGATCGACATCGACCATTTCAAGGCGATCAACGATACTCATGGCCATGACGTGGGCGATGACCTGCTGAGGGCTTTCGCGCGAGAGCTGGAGGGGATGGCCCGCGCCGGGGATTGCGTCGCGCGCATCGGCGGCGAGGAATTCGCGGTGCTGATCCGTTCCGACCGGCCCGAGACCACCTTCGCCATGGCCGAACGCCTGCGCCACGCGCTGTCGAAGACCTACACCATCGGCAGCCGCACGCTTGCCGTCACCGCCAGCGCCGGCGCCACGCTGCTGGACCCACGCTTCCCCAGCTTCGAGGCGGTCTACAAGATCGCAGACGAGGCGCTGTACCGGGCCAAGCGCGGCGGGCGCAACCAGATCGCCTTCGCCTGAGCCGGGGAGCATCCCGCCCCTTGCCCGCCGCCGCCGGTGCCGCTAGACAGGGCGGGCCTTGCGGCATGGGTGATTAGCTCAGTTGGTAGAGCGCCTCGTTTACACCGAGGATGTCGGGAGTTCGAGTCTCTCATCACCCACCATCCCCTTCGCCGTCCCGGCCGCGCGCGAGATCGTGACTTGCCGCATCCGGGATTCGGGCGAAGCTTGGCGGATGGACAAAGCCCCGCTGCCTTCCCGACCCTTGCTCTGTGCTGCCGCCCTCTGGGCGCTGACTGCTGCTGCGGCGCAGGCGCAGACGGCTGAGATCGGCGTCGGGGTGGAGCTGGTACTGGCGGTCGATGTCTCCCGTTCCATCGACGCAAGCGAGCAGCTGATCCAGCGCCGGGGCTATGCCGAGGCCTTCCGCAGCGCCGAGGTGCAGGAGGCGATCCTGAACGGTGGCTGGGGCAGGGTGGCGATCACCTATGTCGAATGGGGCGGCGCGGGCGCGCAATCGGTGCTGATCCCCTGGACGCTGATCGACAGCCCCGAGGCGGCGCTGGATTTCGCCGCCCGCATCGAGACCGGGCCGAGCGCCGGCGTGTCGCGCACCTCGATCTCGGCCGCGATCGACTTCTCGGCGGCGCTGTTCCAGGGCAACGGCTATGCCGGGATGCGGCGGGTGATCGACATTTCCGGCGACGGGCCCAACAACCAGGGCCGCCCCGTCACCGAGGCGCGGGCGGCGGCGGCGGCGCAGGGCATCACCGTGAACGGGCTGCCGCTGATGACCACGGGTGCGATCGACGAGCCCTATGGCGGCTGGGGCAGCATCCCCGACCTCGACCGCTATTATGTGGACTGCGTCATCGGCGGGCCGGGCGCCTTCGTGATCCCGGTCACCGATTGGGACCAGTTCGCCGGCGCCGTGCGCCGCAAGCTGGTGCTGGAACTGGCGGGGTGGCAGCCCCCCGCGCTGGAGATGCTGACCCTGGCGCAGGCTGCCGCGCCCTATGACTGTCTGGTGGGCGAGAAGCGCTGGCAGGAGCGGCAGCGGATCTGGGACTGACCGGGCCTAGCGGCCCATGCCGCGCGCGATGATCGTGGCAAGCTGCGCGATGGCCGACGATTGCGCGGCGGCGATGTCCTGCGGCTCGGTTCCTGCCATCGGCACCGCGATGGCGAAGGGGGCCGAGGCGGGGCCGACCGAAAGCCCCTCGGCGCGCACGTAATACTGCCCCTCCAGCCGGAAGATGGTGTCGGCGCCGGCAAGGCTCTGCTGCACCCGCACCTCGATTTCCGCATCGGGCAGGCCGGCCAGCGGCCAGGGTTCGGCCGCGACGGTGGCGGACAGCGCCGCATCCAGCTGCCGGGCCAGCGCCAGCGTCAGGCTGCGCTCCGGCAGGTCGGCCCAAAGCGCGCGGCGGGCGTTCCGCACCGCGCCGCCTTCCTCCTGCACCGCGATCTCTGACGCCGCGGCATATTCGGGCAGCGACACGTCGCGCAGCATGACGGTCTGCGCCTGGGTCGTCAGCCGCTGCTGCGGGGCCGGCGGGTCGATCAGGTAGCGCGGGGCATTGCCGCAGGCGGCCAGCGCCAGCGAGAGGGTCAGCAGGGCGAAGGTCTTGGCCATCATGTGTCAGCGTCCCAGGATCAGCGAATTCGGATTGCGTTCGATCGTACGCGCCAGCGCGGTGACGGCATCGGCTGCCGCCTGGATATCGCGCAGGACCGACATCAGTTCCGTGTTGAAGCGCGAGCGCTCGCCATAGCCGGCGATCACCCCGTCGGCATTGACCACCAGCCCTGACATCCGTTCGGACAGATCGGGCAGCGATTGCGCCGCCTCGTTGATCGAATTGGCGGCGGCCTCGGCGGCGCTGATCGCAGAATTGGCGCGCTCGATGGCCCCCCCGGCGCGGACCTGCGCCAGGAACACCGTCACCTCTTCCAGCGCGGCGTTGAACGATGCGGGCAGCTCGCGCGCCTCTTCGGTGCCGATCAGCGCATCGGCGCTGTTCAGCAGGCGGTCGGCCGAGGCCAGCAGCTCCTCCATCGCCAGCCCATCGACCTTTTCGGCGATGGAACGGACCTCGGCGGTGATGGCGGGGAAATCGGTCGAGGCGGTCTCGAAGCTGGTCAGCGCCCGGTCGGCGCGGCCGATGGCGGCGATCAGGTTCTCGACCGCCTGGCCCTCCTCGATCTTGTCCAGGATTTCGCGGGCGCTGGCGGCAATCGCCCGCACCTCGGCCGGGATCGCCGCCACGTCGTCGGAGGTGACCAGCGCGCGGGTGTCGTCGAGCAGGCTCACCGCCGCCTCGGGCACGCGGCGGGTGGCGGGATCGGCGGCGATGGCGCGGAAGCTGTCCAGCGCGTCGATGGCAGCCTGCATCAGCTCCTCGACCGGCAGCGCGTTGATCCGCTCGAACACGCCCTGCGAGGTGGCCGAGAAATCCGACAGCGCGGCCTCGGCGGTTGGCAATTCGGGGTAGGGCTCGGCATCCATCAGGATGGTGGCGGGGGCGGCATCGGGCAGTTCCACCAGATCGACCAGCAGCCCGCCGGTCAGGATGCTGGCGGTGGTCAGCCGGGCGCGCAGGCCGTTGGTCTGCACGAAGGTGCCAAGAAGGTCCATCGCCTCCTCGGGGCCGGCATCGTCGCCAAGGCCGAGCTTGCCGATCTGCAGCTCCAGGTTGGCGCGCAGCCGCACGCGGCGGTCGGCTCCCTCGCCCTCGACATAGGCGCCAAGGTCGGTGACCTGGCCGACCCGCAGCCCGCGGAAGCGCACCTCGGCCCCGACCGTCAGCCCCGAGACCGAGCCATCGAAGACCACCGAGACCGGCAGTATGGCATCGCTGGACCGGGTGAAGACGCTGTCGCGCGCTGCCTGCTCGTCGGGATAGACCTCGAAACTGTCGCCGGGATTGACCGGATTGCCGCCCGACACCACCGTGTCGAAGCTGATGCCGCCCTCGATCAGCGAGGCGAGGCTCTTCACGTCCAGCTCCACCCCCGAGGCTCCAATGGAGACATCGAAGCCCGAGGCATCCCAGAAGCGCGAGGCCGAGGTCAGCCGTTCCGTATAGGGCGCCTCGATGAAGGCGTCGATCAGCACCGACTCGCCATCCTCGTCCAGCCGCGGCGCGCCGACGGCGCCGACCTCGATGCCGCGATAAAGGATCGGCGCGCCGGCCGAGATCTGGTTGCCGTCGCGCAGCTTCAGCGCCACGACCATGCCGGTCTGGTCGGGCCCGCCCAGCATCGGCGGCATCTCAAGCCCGGTAAAGCGGCTGCGCGCGCCGCTGGAGTCGGAATCCCACCGCCCGGCAATGAAGGCGCCCGAGAGCACGGTATCGAGCCCGGTCACGCCGCGCACGCTGACTTCGGGGCGCACCACCCAGAACTCGGCGCCTGCGTCGATATAGGGCGCCACATCCTTCGAGACGCGGACATTGACCAGCACCTCGGACAGGCCGGCGCCGAAATTCACCTGCTCGACCACGCCAATGGTCACGTCGCGGAACTTCAGCGGCGTCTGCCCGGCCTCGATGCCGGATGCGTTCTGGAAGCTGATGGTGATCAGCTCGCCGCGCCCGGCATAGCTTTGCCAGGCGACCCCAAGCGCCGCCACCAGCGCCACCAGCGGCACCAGCCAGACCGGCGACAGCGGGTGCCACCAGCGCTGGCGCGCGGGGCGGATCTGCATCTGCGGGGCGCCGCCGGGGCCGGCCGGGGAATCAGGATCTGTCAATTATCTCTCTCATTCGTCCCAGATCTGCCTGGGGTCAAAGCTTTGCGCCGACAGCATGGTGAAGGCAACCGACAGCGCGAAGCTGACGGCGGCGATGCCGGGGTTGATCGTCGCCACCGCATCGAAGCGCACCAGCGAGGCAAGGATCGCCACCACGAACACGTCGATCATCGACCAGCGCCCGATGAACTCCACCACCGCATGAAGCCGGTGCTGCGCATGTTCATCCATGAAGCGGTGATCGCGGATCGAGAGGGCGAGGAAGGCGATGGCCATGAACTTGCCGACCGGGATCAGGATGCTGGCGGTGAAGACGACCAGCGCCACGAAGAAATCGCCATGCCCGAACAGCTCGATCACACCGCCCAGGATCGTGCCCTCGCCGGAATAGGTCAGGGTGCGGGTGATCAGCATCGGGTAGATATTGGCGGGGATATAGACGACGAGGCCCGCCAGCCACCAGGCCCAGACCCGCTGCAGCGCCCGCGGATCGCGGCTGGCCAGTGGCGCGCCGCAGCGGCTGCAAAGCTCGGTGTCGGGGCCGAAGACCCGGCCGCAGCGGGTGCAGGCGATCAGCCCGGCAGAGCGGGCGGTGGGGGTGGCGGGCGCGGTCATGCGCGGCTTGCCGCGGCGGCGGCACCTGTCCGCCGCTCTGCCTCGCGCCGCTCGATCGCCTGCCAGACCGATTCGGCGTCCATCACGTCGTCATGCAGGACCGTCACCACCACCAGCCCGCAAAACGCCCAGAAGGCCGGGCCGGGGGTGACGGTGGCGATGCCGGCGACCTTGACCAGCGCCACGGCGACACCGATCAGGAAGATCTCGGCCATGGCCCAGGGCTTCAGCGCATCGGCCAGCCGGAAGGCCTGCGCGGCGCGGGGCAGGGCAGCCCCGCCGCGCATCATCGGCGCCAGCGTGTAGACGATCAGCGACAGCCGCAGCGCCGGGATCACCACGATCAGCGCCCCCACCGCCACCGACAGCGGCAGCATCATCCCGCTCGAAAACGCCAGCACCGCATCCAGCACCGAGGCGCGGCTGTGCATCCCCGAGGCAGAGAGGTCGAGGAAGGGCAGGAAGATCGCCGCACCCATCAGGATCAGCGCAGTGACGGCCAGCGCGATCACCCGGCTGAAGGCGCGGGCGCGCGGCGCGATCAGCACGGCGCCGCAGCGGGTGCAGACCGCCCGTTCCCGCGGCGCGACCTCGGCGATCTGGTAGAGCGCGTCGCAATGCGGGCAGGCGCGCAGCCGCTCCAGCGCCGCCGGGGCGGGCCCGGATGCGGAGGGACTGGCTTGCTGATCCACCTGTGCCGCCACCCGGACCGCCTTTGACTGAAACCTGTTGTGCCGTCTCAACTTAGAGCCAATGCGCGCAGGGTCCAGTGCTCATGCACCCTCGCGCCGTGACGGCACTTGCCTGCATCTGCGGGGCCAAGTGCCTCTGCAGGCGGCATTTCACGCATTCTTGACCCGGCAATTGGTTGCCCTCGGCGCAGGGGGCTGCACTTGCAGCAGCGCCTGCAGCATCGTGACTTGCACGAGGACCGGTTTTTCCGCCTACTCCCGCCCGACATCTGCCGCCGACAGAATTCCCGCCCTCCCGCGTATCATGACGGGACCAGCCAGACCGGAGACGACGATGCCCCTTTGGAAGCAGGCCCTGATCACAGGCGTCCTCGTCGCGGCGGCCTTCGTGCTGTGGGCGCTCTACGTGCCGGCGGCGCGGCCGCTGCTGACCGGGCTGGGGGTGCTGGAGCCGATGCAGCGCATCGGCCTGATCGCGGCGCCTGGGCCGGAGCCACAAGGCGAGGCGGGGGGCGAGGCGCCGCGCGCCGCGCCGGCGGTGACCGTGGTCGCTGTGGCGCCCGCGCTGCGCGAGATGACCGATGTCGTCACCGCCATCGGCACTGCCCGCGGCGTGCGATCCGCGGTGCTGGCGGCCGAGGTGCCGGGGCGGCTGGCCGCGCTGCATGTCGCCTCGGGCGACCAGGTCGCGCAGGGCGAGGTGCTGGCCGAGCTGGACAGCGAGGCCGCGCGCATCGCGCTGGACCGGGCGCAGCTGCTGCTGCGCGACGCGACCACGGATTTTCAGCGGTTGACCACGCTGCGCCAAAGCGGCTCGGGCACCGAGTTGCAGGTGCAAGAGGCGGAACTGGCCCTGCGCAGCGCCGAGCTGGAGCTGCGCCAGGCCGAGTTCGACCTGCAGCGCCACACCCTGACCGCGCCGATTGCCGGCTGGACCGGGCTGCTGGAGGTGGAGATCGGCGACCTGATCGGCGCGGGGACAGAGATCACCCGCATCGAGGACCGCTCCAGCCTGCTGGTGGAGTTCCGGGTGCCCGAACGGGTGGTCAGCCGTCTTGCCCCCGGCGATCCGGTGTCCGCCGCGCCGCTGGCCGATCCCGGCGCGCGGCTGGAGGGGCGGATCACCGCGCTCGACAACCGGGTGGACCAGACCAGCCGCAGCCTGCGGGTGCAGGCGGCGATCGAGAATACCGGCGACCGGCTGCGCGCCGGCATGGCCATCGGCATCGAGCTGGCCTTTACCGGCGATGCGCATCCGGCGGTGGACCCTCTGGCGATCCAATGGGGCGCGGACGGCGCCTATGTCTGGGCGGTGCGCGGCGGCAAGGCCCTGCGGCTGCCGATCCGCATCTTGCAGCGCAATGCCGAGGCGGTGCTGATCGACGCGGCTTTCGAGCCCGGCGATCTGGTGGTGACCGAAGGCGTGCAGGTGCTGCGCCCGGGCGCCGCCGTCACCGTGGCCCCGGGGTCCGCGACATGAGCGGCGCCGAAAAAGATGCCCGCACCGAGGCCGATGACGCGCTCGAAGCCGCTGCCACCGCCCGTTCGGGCACCGCGCTGCTGGTGCGCCGGCCGATCCTCGCCTTCGTGCTCAATGCGCTGATCGTGCTGGCCGGCCTTGGCGCGCTGATGGGCGCCGAGGTGCGCGAGCTGCCCGACGTGGACCGCCCGGTGGTCAGCGTCAACACCGATTTCGACGGCGCCGCGCCCGAGACCATCGACCGCGAGATCACCGCCGCCGTCGAGGGCGCCGCGGGGCGGGTGGCGGGGGTGAAGTCGATCTCTTCCTCCTCGCGCTTTGGCCAAAGCCGGGTGACGGTGGAGTTCCGCGACGATGTCGATCTCGACGTCGCCGCGACCGACCTGCGCGACGCCGTCGCCCGGATTCGCAACAGCCTGCCCGACGATGCCGACGACCCGCGCGTGGTCAAGGCCGATGCCAATGCCGAGGCGGTGATGCGCATCGCCGTCACCTCGGCCACCCGCTCGCCGCAGGAGCTGACGGAACTGGTCGAGGATCTGGTCGAGGATCGGGTGCTGTCGGCCCCCGGCGTCGCCGACCTGCAGATCTATGGCGACCGCGAGCAGGTGTTCCGCGTCGATATCGACATGGCGCAGCTGGCCAGCCGCGGGCTGACCCTGGCCGATGTGCGCGCGGCGCTGGCGAACGTCGCCTTCGACGCCCCCGCCGGCTCGCTCAGCTCGCAGCGGCAAAGCCTGCTGGTGCGGGCGACGGCCCCGGTCAGCACCGGCGCCGAGTTCGAGGCGCTGGACCTGACCGCCGACGTCAAGCTGGGCGAGGTCGCGCAGGTGACGCTCGGCCCCGACCCGGGCGAGACGCTGCTGCGTGCCAATGGCCAGACCGGCATCGGCCTGGGTATCTTGCGCCAGGCGCAGAGCAACACGCTGGATATCTCGGCCGCGGTCACGCAGGTGGTCGAGGATGTGCAGGCGATCCTGCCGCCCGATGTCGATATCTTCATCACCTCGGACACCGCCACCTTCATCAATGGCGCGATCCACGAGGTCGAAATCGCGCTTGGCCTGTCGGTGCTGATCGTCACCGCGATCATCTACCTGTTCCTGCGCGACGCGCGCGCCACGCTGATCCCGGTGATCGCCATGCCGGTGTCCTTGATCGGCACGCTGGCGGCGCTGTGGCTGGTGGGCTTTTCCATCAACATCCTGACGCTGCTGGCGCTGGTGCTGGCGACGGGGATGGTGGTCGATGACGCCATCGTGGTGCTGGAAAACATCGTGCGCCGCCGGTCCCAGGGCATGGGCGCGCGGGCGGCGGCGGTGCTTGGCACGCAGCAGGTGTTCTTCGCGGTCATCGCCACCACCACCACGCTGGCGGCGGTGTTCATCCCGCTGTCGTTCCTGCCGGGCCAGACCGGCGGGCTGTTCCGCGAGTTCGGCTTCACCCTCGCCATCGCCGTGCTGCTCTCCTCCGTGACCGCGCTGACGCTGTGCCCGGTGCTGGCAAGCCGCCTGCTGAAGGCGCAGCCGGCCGAGGGCGCGGCGCCGAAGGGCGCTCTCGGCTGGGTCGGGGCAAAGCTCTCGGGGCTCTACGCCGGCTCGCTGCGGTGGGCGCTGGACGCGCCAATGGTGGTGCTGGGGATCGCCGCGCTCTTCGCGCTGACAGCGGCCATGCTGTTCACCACCCTGCGCCAGGAGCTGACCCCGCCCGAGGACCGGGCGCTGGCGCTGCTCAGCATCACCGCGCCGCAGGGCGTGGCGCTGGACTATACCGATGCCAAGGTCCGGCAGATCGAGGACTTGCTGGAACCGCTGCGCGCCTCGGGCGAGGTGGTCAATGTCTTTGCCAATATCGGCATGGGCGGGCGCGACAACCGCGGCTTCATGGTGCTGAGCCTTGCCGACTGGGCCGAGCGGGAGCGCAGCCAGCAAGAGATCGTCGCCGAGATCCAGAGCCGGGTGAAGGGCGTCGTCGGGGTGCGGGTGTTTGCGATCCAGCCCAACTCGCTTGGCATCCGCGGCGCGGGGCAGGGCCTGTCCTTCGCGGTGGTCGGCGACAGCTATGACCGGCTCGCCGAGGCCGCCACTGCGCTGGTGGCGCGGATGGAGGAGACCCCGGCCTTCGGGCAGGTGCGCATCGACTATGACACCACCCAGCCGCAGCTGTTCATCGAGGTGGACCGGGCGCGGGCCTCCGACCTTGGGGTGGATATCGACGGGCTTGGCGAGGCGCTGCAGGCGGTGCTGGACGGGCGCACCGTGGCGACCGTCTTCCTCGACGACAAGAGCTATGACGTGAAGATGGTTTCCACCACCAGCCCGGTGAACGACCCGGGCGATCTGGAGCGGATCTTCGTGAAGTCGGGCGCCGGCAGCGCGGCGGGCGGGCAGATGGTGCCGATCTCTACCTTCGTGACGCTCGAAGAACGCGCGGTGGCGCCCGAGCTGGGGCGCGAGGGGCAGATGCGCTCGGTGCCGATTTCCGCGGGCCTGACCGACGAGCTGGCGCTTGGCGATGCCTGGGCGCAGGTGCAGGCGCTGGCCGCCGAGGTACTGCCCGAGGGCGCGCGGCTGGTGCCGCTGGCCGAGGCGGCGACGCTGGGGGAAACCTCGGGCGGGCTGCTGATCACCTTTGGCATGGCGCTGCTGATCGTGCTGCTGGTGCTGGCGGCGCAGTTTGAGAGCTTCGTGTCGGCCTTCATCGTGATGGCGACGGTGCCGCTTGGCCTTGCCTGCGCGGTGCTGGCGATGGTGGTGACGGGGGGCAGCCTCAACGTCTACAGCCAGATCGGGCTGGTGCTGCTGGTCGGGATCATGGCCAAGAACGGCATCTTGATCGTGGAATTCGCCAACCAGTTGCGCGACGAGGGTCGATCGGTGCGCGAGGCCGTCGAGGAAGCGTCGAACGTCCGCCTGCGGCCGGTGATGATGACCATGGTGGCGACGGTTCTGGGCGGGTTGCCGCTGGTCTTCGCCTTTGGCGCCGGGGCCGAGGCGCGCGAGGTTCTGGGCTGGATCATCGTCGGCGGGCTTGGCCTCGCCACGGTGGCAACGCTCTACCTGACGCCGGTGGCCTATCTGCTGCTGGCGGGGCTGTCCAAGCCCAAGGCGGCCGAAGAGGCGCGGCTGCACCAGGAGCTGGCCGAGGCGTCGCGGGCGGGCCGGATGCCGGCGCAATAGCCGCGGATCGGCGCCGCCGGGCCTTGCGATCCGCCCCGCCGCATGGTTGATAAAGCCGTCCCGCAAGGGTGCGGCGCAGTCCGCCCGAGGGATTCGCGCGGCGCCCGCGCCGCTGCCGCAAGGGCAGCCGAGACGGGATCTGGCCCCCGTGAAGCCACCAGAGCAGGCAGGTTCCCGCGAGTCGCCCTTGATTCATGCGGTTTATGGACCGATTTGCTGCTGTGCTGCACAGCAGAATGTGTTATCCCTAGGATACCCCGCAGCAGGAGTTTGCCCCATGTCCTTCAAGATTCTCGCGTCCGTTCTCGCAATTTCCGCCGCAGCCAGCGGCGCTGCCTTCGCGCAACCCGCCGGCGGCGCTGGTGGTGGTGCCGGCGGCGGTCTCGGTGGCCTCGGCCTGCCGACGACCCTCGCCGGCGTGACGCTCCCCGCCACCAACCTTCTGATCGTCGGCGGTGTCTTCGCCGCCACGGCAGCAGTGGCCGCCGGCAGCCAGGACGGCGGCACCACCTCGACCACCTCGACCACCTCGACCAACTGAGGCAGAGGCGTCGGTCCGGTCGGGGGCCCCAAGTCGCGGGCTGTCCCCCACCGAACGCGAACCAGAATGACCGGCCTTCGTGGCCGGTCATTTGATTCGCGTCATCAAATCGTCATCTCCCCGGACTACCGCGAAGGCCCCAAAGGACCGGAGCCCATGGCCGAGATCGCTTTCCACGCCGTCACCCGGCGTTTTGCCGAGACCACCGCCGTTGCGGATGTCAGTTTCACCGTGCCGGCGGGGGCGTTTTTCGCGCTGGTCGGCCCCTCGGGCTGCGGCAAGACCACCGTCCTGCGGCTGATCGCGGGGCTGGAGCGGCCCGATGCCGGCACCATTGCCCTTGGCGGGCAGATCGTCGCCGGGGCCGGGCGCTTCGTCGAGCCGGCGCAGCGCAACCTCGGGATGGTGTTCCAGTCCTATGCGCTCTGGCCGCACATGACCGTGGCGGGCAATATCGGCTTCGGCCTCGGCCTGCGGGGGCTCAGCCGGGCCGAGCAGCGGGCGCGGACCGCCGAGGCGCTGGCGCTGGTCGGGCTCGAGGGGCAGGCGGAGCGCCGCCCGCATGAGCTGTCGGGCGGGCAGCGGCAGCGGGTGGCGCTGGCGCGCAGCCTGGCGATGCGGCCCTCGCTGATCCTGCTGGACGAGCCCCTGGCGAACCTGGACGCGCATCTGCGCCTGGCGATGCTGGCCGAGTTCCGCCGCATCCACCGCCAGGCCGGCACCACCTTCGTCTTCGTCACCCATGACCAGAACGAGGCGATGGCACTGGCAAGCCTTGTCGCGGTGATGGACAAGGGCCGGATGCAGCAGATCGCCCCGCCGCAACAGCTGTTCGCGCGTCCCGCCTCGGCGATGGTGGCGCGTTTCGTGGGGCAGGGGCGCACGGTGCCGGTCGAGGTGCTGGGGCCGGAAGGACCGGGCCTGCGGGTGCGGCTGGCGGGGCACGCGCTGGCGCTGCCGGGCGAGGCGCCCGTGGGGCCCGGCTGGCTCTGCCTGCGCGCCCGCGACCTGACGCTGGAACCGGCGCCGGGGCTTCCGCGGCTGGCGGGCCGGGTCACCGACCTGCGCTTCGAGGGCGGGGATTACCTGCTGTCGGTGGATCTGGAGGGCGCGGGCGCGGACCCGGTGGAGCTGCGCAGCAGCGCGCCGGTGCAGCCGGGCGCCGAGGTCTCGGTGGCGCTGCTTGGCGGCTGGGTTCTGCCGCGCGAGGGAGTCGCGGCCATGGCCCCTGCCTTCGAGGTGGCGTGATGGATTTTCACCTCAGCGCGATCTCGGGCTTCGGCGTCAAGGGCCCCGCCTGTTTCCTGCTGGAGGCGGCGGGCGCAAGGCTGATCCTCGACCTCGGCGAGGGGCCCGATGCCGGGATGCGCCCTGACCTCTCGGGCGTTGGGCCCGTCGATGCGATCCTGATCAGCCATGGCCATCCCGACCATATCGGCGCGCTGGACCTTGCGCCGGACCTGGGCGATCCGCCCGTCTTCGCCACCGCCCCGGTGCGGGCGCTGACCTCGGACCCGCGGCTTGCCGATGCGCAGGATCTGCCGATCCGCGGCGCGCTGCAGGTGGCGGGGCTGGCGGTGGAGACCGGCCCCTGCGGCCATGCCCCCGGCGCGGTCTGGATGCGGATCGGCGGGGAGGGCGGCCTGCTTTATACCGGCGATGTCAGCGCCGAGAGCAGCCTTTATCCCTGCGCGCCGCCGCCCGCCGCCGCGGCGCTGGTCTTCGACGCCTCCTATGGCGCGGCCGATGAGGCGCTGGAGGATCAGGTGGCGGCGCTGGTGGCGCTGGCCGCCACCCGCCCGCTGCTGCTGCCGGCGCCGGCGGGCGGGCGCGGGCTGGAGATGGCGATTGCCTTTGCCGCCGCGGGGCTGCCGGTCGCGCTCTGTCCCGCGCACAGGCATGTGGCAACCGTGCTGCTGGACCATCCCACCGCGTTGGTGCCGGGCGGGGCCGAGGCGCTGGCCGGGCTTCTGGCCGGCAGCGCGGCGCTGAGCGCGGAGAGCCCGGCGACTGGCGTGATGATCGCCGCCAAGCCCAATGGCGATGCCGGGCTGGCGGCCACGCTGATCGCGCGCTTTGCGCAGACGCGCGCAGCGGAGATCGTCTTCACCGGCCATCTGGCCACCGGCAAGCCAGCCGCCGAGCTTGTCGCCTCGGGCGGGGCCAGCTTCCACCGCTGGAACGTGCATCCCCGCCGCAGCGGCATCGCCGCACTGGCGGCGCAGGTGCGCCCGCAGATCGCCATGGCCGCCTTCACCGAGCCGCAGGGCGCCGCCGATCTCGCCGCCGCCTTGCCCGCCCTGCCGCTGGCGCGCGCGCCGGAGCTACGTTGGTGATCCCGCTCTTCGCCCAGTCCTTCCTGTTCCTGCGCCATGGCGAGACCGCGCATAACCGCGACGGCATCATTGCCGGATCTACCGACGTGCCGCTGAACGAGGCCGGCCTTGCCCAGGCCGAGGCGGCGGCGGAGCTGCTGGCCGGGGCGCAGATCGCCGCCATCTGGTCCTCGCCGCTGGCCCGCGCCCGCCGCACCGCCGAGATCGTGGCGGCGCGGGTGGGCCTGCCGCTGCGGGTGCTGCCGGGGCTGGCAGAGCGCAACTGGGGCGCCTGGGAGCAGCAGCCCTACGGGGTGCTGGTCCGCGACATGGTGCCGCCGGGGGGCGAGGGGCCAGGCACTTTCCAGAGCCGGGTGACCGATGCGCTGGCGCAGATCAAGCCGCCCTTCCCGGTGCTGATCGTCGGCCATTCCGGCACGGCGCGGGTTCTGGGCGCGCTGCTCTGCCCCGGGGTGGTGCTGCCGCGCTTTGCCAATGCGGTGCCGGTGCTCTGGCAGCGCGAGCAGGAGCCGGGCGAGGCGCCCGACTGGTCGCTGCGGGTGCTTGGCCGGGCAGAGCTCGCCGATCCGCTGGTGCTGCACTATCCCGACGCCTCGCTGCTGCCGCAAAGGTGAGCGCAAGAGTCAGCTTTTCGCGCCGACTGTCACGGGACTGTCAAGCGCGGGGGGTAGCAAACGGCCAGTCATCCTCGATGAAAGGCCAAGACCATGACCCTCCGCACCCCCCTCGCCCTCGCACTGCTGGCAGCCACCGCGCTGACCGGCCCCGCCTTCGCGCAAGCATCGGGCACCATCACCGTCTATACCTCGCAGCCCAATGACCAGATGGCGCTGGTGGTCGAGGCCTTCAACAAGGACCACCCCGAGATCACCGTCGAGGTGTTCCGCACCGGCACCACCGAGCTGATGAGCAAGCTGCAGGCGGAGTTCGCCGCCGGGTCCACCCCCGCCGACGTGATGCTGATCGCCGATGCCGTGGCGATGACCCAGCTGAAGAACGATGACCGGCTGCTGGCCTATACCGATGCCCCCGTCGAAGGCGTCCCCGCCGCGCTGATCGACCCGGACATGACCTTCTTCGGCACCAAGCTGATCACCACCGGCATCGTCTACAACACCACGATGGTGGAAACCGCCCCGACCTCCTGGGCCGACCTCACCGCGCCCGAAGCCGCCGCCTCGCTGATCATGCCGAGCCCGCTCTATTCCGGCGCCGCCGTGATCCATGTCGGCACCATGGTGCAGCAGCCGGAGTTCGGCTGGGAGTATTACGAGACGCTGGCCGAGAATGGCGCTGTCGCCGGCCAGGGCAACGGCACCGTGATCGAGGCCGTCGCGCGCGGCGAGAAGGCTTACGGCATCATCATCGAATACATGGCGATGAACGCCAAGGCCAAGGGCTCGCCGGTGGAGTTCGTGTTCCCCGAGGAGGGCGTGTCCTCGATCACCCAGCCGGTCGCCATCCTCAAGGACAGCGACAACCCCGATGCGGCGAAGGTGTTCGTGGACTGGCAGCTGTCGCAGGCCGCGCAGGAGCAGTCGGTGACCCAAGGCTACTTCCCAATCCTCGCCGGCGTAGCGCAGCCCGCGGGCTACCCCGCCGTCGAGACGCTGAAGATCCTGCCCGCCGATGCCGGCGTGATGCTGACCGAGGATCAGGCGACCAAGCAGGCCTTCGCGGACCTCTTCGGTGGCTGACACGGGCCTGCCGGCCGGGCGTGCCTGGCCCATCTTGAACGGTCGGGGCGGCGAGCATCTGCTCGTCGCCCTGCTGGCGCTTTACGTGCTGGTGCTGGGGCTCTGGCCGCTGCTGCGGCTGTTCGCCGAGGCCTTCGGGGCGAATGACGCGGGCGAGCCCTTCGGGCTGATCCGCGACGGCCTCGCGGCGCAGGCGACGGGGCGGGCGCTTGGCAATACCCTCTATGCCTCGGCCGGGTCGGTGGTTGTCTCTGCCGTGCTTGGCGTGGCGCTCGCGCTGGCCATGGGGATGCTGCGGCTGCGGGGGCGGGTGGCGATGACCTTCCTGATCCTGGCGCCCTTGCTGATCCCCTCGCAGATCATGGCGCTGGCCTGGATCGAGCTGATGGGCTCCTCCTCGCCGATCCTCGGGCCGCTTGGGCTTGCGCCGGCACCGGGGCAGACCAACCCGATGTATTCGGCGGGCGGCATCGTCGCGCTGATGGGGATCGAGCATATGCCGCTGGTCTTCCTTGCGGTGCGCGCGGCGTTGGCGGCCCTGCCCGAGGATCTGGTGGAAGCGGCGCGGATTGCAGGCGCCGGCCGCGGGCGCATCCTGTGGCGCGTCGTGCTGCCGCTGCTGGCGCCGGCTGCGGCCTCGGGCGCGATCCTGGCCTTTGCGGCGGCGGTGGGCAATTTCGGGGTGCCGGCGCTGCTGGGAATCCCGGGGCGGTTCTCGATGCTGACGACGCTGATCTATCAGCGGCTGAACGGCTTCGGCCCGGCGGTGATCGGGCAGGTGGCGGTGCTGGCGCTGCTGCTGGTGGCGCTGGCGGGCGCGGCGCTCGGGCTGCGCGCCCTGCTGGTGCGCCGCGCGGTGCCGGTGGATCGCGGCGGGCGCCCGATGCAACCGCTGGAGCTGGGGCGCTGGCATCTGCCGGTCGAGGCGGGGCTGTGGCTGCTGCTGATCGTGATGGCGGTGCTGCCGATGCTGGCGCTGCTGGGAACCGCGCTGGTGCCGGCGCTTGGCGTGCCGCTGAGCCTCGAGACGGCGACGCTGAACAACTTCACCGCGACGCTGTGGAACAACGCCACCATCCGCCGGGCCTTTGGCAATTCCGCCGTGCTGTCGCTGGCGGCGGCGGTGATCTCGGCCCTGGTCGCGCTGGCGCTTGGCTACATGGCGGCGCAGCGGCGGCATGGGCTGGCGCGGCGGCTGCTGTGGCTGACCGACGCGCCCTTCGTGGTGCCGGGCACGGTGCTGGCGCTGGCCTATATCCTGGTGTTCCTGCCGCCGCTGCCGGTCTTGGGAGTGTCCATCTACGGCACTGCCACCATCCTGCTGCTGGCCTATCTGGCGCGGTTCCTGCCGCTGGTGCTTGGCCCCGCGACGGTGGCGATGGCGGGGGTGGAGCCGGCACTGGACGAGGCGGCGCGGATCGTCGGCGCCGGGCTTTGGGCGCGCCTCAGCCGCATCGCCGCACCGATGGCGGCGCCCTCGCTGGTGGCGGGGGCGGTGCTGGTGTTCCTGACCGCGTTCAACGAGCTGACGCTGTCCGCGCTGCTGTGGTCGAGCGGGGTCGAGACGGTGGGGGTGATGGTGTTCTCGCTGCAATACGAGGGCAATTCCACCGGCGCCGCGGCGCTGTCGGCGGCCTCGGTCGGCTTCGTGCTGGCTCTGGCTTTGGCGCTGGACCGGCTGGCGGGGCGGCTGCCGCCGGGCACGCTGCCCTGGCGGAACTGACGGGCCTCAGCGCCCCTGCAGGAGCCGGGGCGCCGCTGGCCCGCGAAGCAGGCCGTCGCGCAGGTCGATCCCCTCGGGCCAGGGGCCGAAGCCGGCCTCGGCGTCGATATGGCCGGCATGGCCCAGATCGACCGGCTCCACCCCCCAGGCCCGGGCCTGCTGCAGGGCGACGCTGAAGGGCAGGAACGGATCATTGCGGCTGGCGACCAGCAGCGTGGGCACGGTGATGCGGCCCTCGGGCAGCGGTCCCGCCTCGGCCTCGGCAGGGGCCACCAGCAGCGCGCCGACGACCTGCAGCTGCGGCCAATGCGTCAAGAGCCGCGCCGCCACCACCGCGCCATGGCCATGCCCGACGAGGATCGCGCCCGGATGCGACAGGATCGCACCCGCCACCTGCATCTCCCAGGCGTCGGGGGCGCTGGCCGCCCAGGGCTCTTGCGCGACGATCAGCGCGGCGGGATCGCGCATCGCCCACCAGTGCTGCCAATGGCCCGGGCGGGCGCCGTCGCGGCCCGGGATGATGAGTGTCTTGGTCATGGATCTTTCGCCCCTGTGCCCTGCTCTGCGGCAGCAACGCGGGGCAGGCGGGGCGGTTCCGCCCTATGCCTCGAGCACCAGAAGATCGGCGGGCGAGATCGAGACCTGCACCTTGTCGCCCGCCGAGGGCGGCGGGGTGTCGGGGCGGTTGAAGGTGTCCAGCGACAGCGCCGTGCGCCCGGCGCGCGCCTGCACCCGGATCACCGCGCCCAGGAAATGCACCTCGCCGATTTCGGCGTGCAGCACCAGCGGGCGGCCCTCGGCCGCGCCAAGGCTCACCGCCTCGGGCCGGCAGGCCAGCGTCACCCGGCCGGGCTTCAGCGGGCGGCCGAGGCTGATCTCGGTGGTGCCGATGCGCACGGTGCCGGTTTCGGGGGCGATCACGTCGGCCTCGATCAGGTTCAGCGTGCCGACGAACTGCGCCACGAAGCGGGTGGCGGGGCGGTTGTAGATCTCGAAGGGCGCGCCGACCTGCTCGGCAACGCCGCCATTCATCACCACGATCCGGTCCGAGATCGACAGCGCCTCTTCCTGGTCATGGGTCACGAAGATGGTGGTGATCTGCAATTCCCGCTGGATCTCGCGGATCTGGGTGCGCAGGCTGACGCGGATCTTGGCGTCGAGCGCGCTCAGCGGCTCGTCGAGCAGCAGCACATGCGGCTTGATCGCCAGCGCCCGCGCCAGCGCCACCCGCTGCTGCTGCCCGCCCGAGAGCTGGAAGGGATAGCGGGCGCCGAGGTCGGGCAGGCCGATCATCGCCAGCATCTCCTGCACCCGCGCCTCGCGCTCGTCCTTGCCGACGCCCTTGACCTTGAGCCCGAAGGCGACGTTTTCCGCAACCGTCAGGTTCGGAAACAGCGCATAGGCCTGGAACACCATGCCGATATTGCGCTGGTTCGGGCGCAGGCCGACCACATCCTTGCCGTCGATGACGATGGCGCCGCTCGACGGCGTCTCGAACCCCGCCACCATCCGCAGCACCGTGGTCTTGCCGCAGCCCGAGGGCCCCAGCAGCGACACGAACTCGCCCTTGCGGATCGTCAGGTCGAAATCCTTGACGACGCGGGTGGTGCCAAAGGATTTCTCCAGATGTTCGATCTTCAGGAAGTCCATCAGCGTTGTACCCTGTTATGTCTGGAAAGTCGCGTGGCGAGCTGGATCACGCCCATGCAGGCCCAGGTGATGCCGAAGGCGATGACCGCCAGCGCCGCCGGTTCGTAAGCCTTGTTGCCGCCCATCCAGACCATGTAGGGGCCGAAGGCCGGCCGGTTCAGCAGCGCCGCAAAGACGTATTCGCCGATGACGATGGCGAAGGTCAGGAAGGCGCCGGACAGGATGGCGGAGAGGATATTGGGCAGGATCAGCTTGGTGATGATGGTGAACCAGCTGGCGCCCATGCTCTGCGCCGCCTCGGTCAGCGTGGCGACGTCGATGGTGCGCAGCCCGGTATCCACCGCCCGGTACATGTAGGGCAGGGCCAGCGTCGCATAGCCGAAGATCAGCAGCAGGTTGGTGCCAAAGGCGGTGCCGGTCAGCGGCAGCCAGCTGGAAGTGTTGTAAAGCCGGATATAGCCGAAGACGATCACGATGGGCGGGATCACCAGCGGCAGCAGGGTGATGAACTCGATCACCGGGCGCAGTTTCGGCAGCTTCAGCCGCACCCAGAAGGCGGTGGGCGCCACGATCAGCACGCCGAGCACGATGGTGAATAGGGCAACCGTGACGGAATAGAGGAAGGTGTCGCGGAATTGCGGGTCGCTCAGCACATTGGTGTAGGCCTGGAACGAATATTCCCCGCGCCGGGCGCGCAGCGAGAACTCGAACATGCCGACCAGCGGCAGGAAGAAATACAGCAGGCCAGCGACGAGGGCGGCCCAGGACCAGAAGCGCGGCGAGCCCATCATTTGATCCACTTCTCGGCGCGGGTGCGCAGCACGATATAGACGAGGTTGGCGATGCCGGTGATGACGATCATGCCGAAGGCGATGGCATAGCCCAGATGCGGGTCTTGCAGCACGTCGCCGCGGATCTGCGCAAACAGGATGATCGGCACGATGGACAGCGACGATCCGGTCAGCGCCATCGCGGTGGCGACCGCCCCGAAGGAATTGGCGAACAGCAGCGCGAAGGTGCCCAGAAGCGACGGCCACAGCACCGGCAGCGCCACCATGCGCCAGTATTGCGACCCGCTGGCGCCGAGGATCTCGGCCGCCTCGCGCCATTCGCGCTTGAGCCCGTCCAGCGCGGGGGTGATGATCAGGATCATCAGAGGGATCTGGAAATAGAGGTAGGTCAGCGTCAGGCCAAGGAAGCTGATCAGGTTGAACCCGGTCGCGGCGAGGTTGATGCCGAACACCTCTTTCAGCACCACGGTGATCAGCCCCAGCCGGCCGAGCGTGGCGATGAAGGCAAAGGCCAGCGGCACCCCGGCGAAGTTGCTGGCGACGCCGGAAAACGTCAGCATCGCATCGCGGATCCAGCCCGGCAGCCCGCCCTTGGTCACGGCGGCGGCGATCACCAGCCCGATCAGGCAGCCAAGGCCGGCGGTCAGCAGGCTGAGCTTGATCGACAGCATGAAGGGGCGCACCACCTGCGGCACGCCAAGCCCCTGCAGGTTGCGCAGGGTGAAATCGCCCTCGGGCGTCTGGAAGGCGCCCAGCACGATATGGATGGTCGGCAGGATCAGGAACAGCAGCGCGAAGATCATGAAGGGCGCGACGCCCAGCCATTTCAGCGGCAGCGGATTGGCCCGGCGCGGTCGCGGTGCGGGCGCGGTCTGGGGTGTCGGTGCCACTGTGTCGGCGAGGGTCGCGTCGGTCATCGGACGGCTCCGGGCAGGGAAGCGCCCGCCCCTTTGTGAGGGGCGGGCGCGGGGGTCAGGTTACTGGACGTTGGCGCCGACGACGGCATCCCACTGCTCGGAAACCACTTTCTTGTTGGCTTCCTGCTGCGCGACGGTCGGGAACACGGCGCGGGCATAGCCCTCGGCCGGGGGCAGCTTGTCCAGCATCTCTTGCGGGATCTTGCCGGCCTCGGACATGGCCACGAAGCGGGCCGGGTGGCAGTAGCCAGCGAGCCAGCCGAGCTGACCCTCGTCCGAATAGAGGTATTCCATCCACAGCTTGGCAGCGTTCGGATGCGGGGCGTAGGCGCTGATCGCCTGCACATAGACGCCGGCAAGGCTCGGGCCTTCCGGGATCACGATCTCCATCGGGGGGTTGCCCGCCAGGCTGTCACGCCAGGCCAGCAGGTTGTAGTCCCAGGCGGCGACGATCGGGGTCTGGCCCTGCGCGATGGTGCCGGTCTTGCCCGCAACCGGAACGAAGTTCCCGGCCTTGTTCATTTCCGCCATCAGCTCGAGGCCCAGCTTGCCCGATTCCTCGCCCGGCTCGGCGCCGCGCGACATGCCGGCCGACATGATGCCCAGGATCGCCTGGTTCGAGGCGCGCGGGTCGCCGGTCAGCGCGAAGGAGGCGGCATAGTCGCTCTTCAGCAGGTCTTCCCACTTGGTCGGCACGGTGTCGATCAGGTCGGTGTTCACGCCGAAGGCCATCACGCCGTAATAGTCGCCATACCAGTGGCCGTCCGGGTCCTTCACGTCAGCCGGGATCTCGTCCCAGGTGGACACCTTGTAGGGCATCAGCAGCCCTTCGGCCTGGGCCTGCGGACCGAAGGCAAGGCCCACGTCCAGAACGTCCGGCGCCTGCGGGCCGGTGTTGTTCATGTTGGCGCGCACGGCTTCCAGCTCGTCGGCCGAGCCCGCATCGGGGTTCAGCTCGTTCACGGTGATTTCCGGGTACTTCGCCTTGAAGCCCTCGATCACGGCGCCATAGCCGCACCAGTCATGCGGCAGCGCGATGGTGGTCAACATGCCTTCGGCCTTGGCCGCGGCCTCAAGCTCTGCCATCGACTGGGCCTGGACCATCGCGGTCGAGGCCAGCAGCGCGGCAAGGGCAATGGCGCCCGACGCCTTCACGGTCGATTTCATCTCAAACTCCCTGTTGGTCCGGTTGAAGCGAAGCGCCCGACGAAATCAAACGGCGGGCGGATGCCCGGACGCCTATTCCCCGGATACGTCAATCATGTGACAGCAGCTAAGCGCGTCACGCCCGATCTGGCAACGGGCTTGTTGGCAGGCAAACGAAACCGGAACAGCTGCCGGGGGCCGGGTCCGCGGCGGCAGTTGTCCAGCGCAGGCAACGACTTGGCGCCTGATTGGCAGGCAGCTGCCCGGGGCGTGCAACCTTCGGATGTGGGCGCAGGGCGAATCGCCCGGGCCGTCACCGCCCGTCGCCGGTGAAGGCCCGGGTCAGCGCGCTGCCGGGCAGGGCGAGGTCGGCGATCACGTCGAAATGGTGCCGGCCCGGCGCCTCGACCAGCCGGATGTCGGTGTCGAAGCCGGCCCAGGCATTGGCGATCAGCGCCGACTGGCGGCGAAACTCCGGCCGCTCCTCCGCGCCGACCCAGGCGGTCAGCGCCGTGCCGGGGCGCGGCTCGCACAAGGCAGGGCTCTCGGCGCGCGCCTCCGCCAGCGTCAGGCCAAGGGTGGCGTTCATGCGGGTCGCCAGCAGCGGGCGCAGGTCGTGCACCCCGCTGATGGACAGCACATGCTCCACCCGCGCCGCCACCGCCTCGGGCAGGGGCGAGGGCGCGCAGGCCATCCGCGCCACCAGATGCCCGCCCGCCGAATGCCCCGCCAGCCGCAAGGGCCCCGGCACAAGCGCCGCGGCGGCGGTGATCGCCGCGGCCACGGCCGCAGTGATCTCGGCGATGCGCGCACCCGGCGCCAGCGGATAGGAAGGCAGGGCGACCGCCCATCCAAGCGCCAGCGCGCCGCCTGCCAGATGCGACCAGACCGACTTGTCGAAGGCCAGCCAATAGCCGCCATGCACGAAGACACAGAGCCCCCGCGGCGCCCCCTCCGGCACGAACAGGTCCAGCCGCTCGCGCGGCCCCGTGCCATAGGCGATCTCGAGCCTCCCCCCCGCCGCCGCCCGGAACGCCGCCGCCTCGGCCTGCCAGCGCGGCACGAAGCCCTCGGCGCCCGGAATATGCGCCCCGTTGGCATAGGCATCGTCCCAGTCGCGCATTGCCTGCTCCTGTCTTGCTGGCAGAGGCATCATCGCTGGCACGGCGCCACAGGCAAGCCCCGCATCGCGCCGCGCGGGGCCGCGCGGCTTTGCCCATGACAAGGCCCCCGCTGTCCCCGAAACCGGCGAACACTGGCCACTTTGGCCACGCGCGGCCTGCGAAATCTCGCGCGTGCGGCATCTATTGCAGCGCGCGCAAGAATCCCTCTTGCTTTCCTGCCATGTCAGGCGACATAGCGCCGTCATTGCACCCCGTTCTGTGGAGTTTCGCCTTGCGTCTGCTCGCCCCCTCGCGCCCCCTCGCGCACGCCCTCCTTCTGGCGCTGATGGCGCTGCCGCTGGTCCGGCCCGCCAGTGCCGAGACGGTGGTGCCGGCCTCTGCCGAAACCGCCGCGCCCTTCACCCCCGCGCTTGGCGCGGCGCAGCCCTTCTCCTTCGATCTGCTGGCCGAGCGGGCGCAAGCCCTGGCCGCTGCCCCCTGGCAGCCGGACCGGGTGGCGCAGCCCGAGGTGCTGGAGCAGATCGACTATGACGCGCATTGGCGCATCGCCTTCCGGCCCGAGGCCACGGTGAAGGTCGGCAAGGTGCCGGTGCAGTTCTTCCACCTCGGCACCTATTTCCGCAGCCCGGTGCAGATGAACGTGGTCGAGGGCGGCCAGTCGCGCGAGGTGATCTATGATCCGCGCTTCTTCGACATGCCCGAGGACAGCCCGGCCCGGGCGCTGACGGAAGGCACCGGCTTCGCCGGCTTCCGGCTGATGCGCGAGGATCTCAAGACCGACTGGATCAGCTTCCTCGGCGGCGCCTATTTCCGCACCGATGGCGCGCTGCGCCAATACGGGCTCTCGGCGCGCGGCATTGCGCTGAACAGCGGCATGTCGATTCCCGAGGAATTTCCCCGCTTCACCGAGTTCTATATCGAGGAGCCGACGGACGGCTCTGCCAACGTGGTGATCCATGCGCTGATGGAGGGCCCTTCGGTCACCGGCGCCTACCGGATGGCAACCGTGAATGCCGAGGGCCGCGGCCAGGTCATGGAAATCTCCAGCCGCCTTTTCTTCCGCGCGCCAGTGGAACGGCTGGGGATCGGCCCGCTGACCTCGATGTTCTGGTATTCCGAAACCAACCGCGTCCTTGGCTTTGACTGGCGCCCCGAGGTGCATGACACGGACGGGCTGATGATGGTCATGGGCAATGGCGAGCAGATCTGGCGGCCGCTCAACAACCCCTCCCGCGTGGTGACCTCGAGCTTTTATGGGCAGGACATCAAGGGCTTCGGCCTGATCCAGCGCGACCGGAATTATGCGAACTACGAAGACGACGGCGTGTTCTACGACAAGCGCCCCGCGGTCTGGATCGAGCCGATGGGGGGCTGGGGCAAGGGCGCGGTGCAACTGGTCGAGATCCCGACCAATGACGAGATCTACGACAATATCGTTGCCTTCTGGAACCCGGCGGAAAAGCCTGTGGCGGGCAGCGCGATGCGGTTCGACTACCGCCTGCACTGGGGCGTCGATGCGCCGGTGGAAACCCCGCTCGCCCGCACCGTCGCCACCCGGATCGGCGCCGGGGGCCGGCCAGGCCACCCGCGCCCGCCGGGCCACCTGAAGATGGTGCTGGATTTCGAGGGGCCGGCGGTCAAGGGCCTTGGCCAGCAGGACGGCGTCACGCCCGAGATCACCCTGCCCGAAGGGGTGGAGCTGGTGCAGGCCTATACCCTGCCGGTGGTGGGCACCGATCGCTGGCGGCTGATCTTCGACATCGCAGCGCCGGGGGTGGAGACGGTGGACATGCGCGCCTATCTCTCGCGCAATGGCGCGCCGCTGACCGAAACCTGGCTCGGCCAGGTGCAGCCCGCCCAATACGACCGCGCCCGCTGAGCAAGCGCCCACCGCCCGGCGCGGCCGCGGCCGTTGGTCCGCGCGCCAGCCCCGCCGCAAGCCGGCGGGGCCCGCCCCCCTTGCCCTTCTTGCTGGCGCAAATATCCCGGGGGTGCGGGGGCAGCGCCCCCGTCCGCAGGGGCGGCGGGTGCCGCCCCGATGACGCCCCGATGACGCCCCGATGACGCCCCGGTGCCGCGCAGAATCCGCCCGCCAACACCCCGGAATTCCGTTCTTTTAAGGCCGTTTCGGTCCTGTTCCGATTGACGCTCTGCCATGCCTCGGCCATAGGAAGACAGGATGCGCCGGGCCTGCCGGCGAGAGGGACCTGAATTGAAGGGAGGACGGCTATGGGTGGTTTACTTGCCCTGTCTGCAGTCATCGACCGGGTAAACGAGATCATCGGAAAAGCCGTCTCCTGGCTGATCCTGGTGGCGGTGCTGGTCAGCGCCACCAATGCGGTGATCCGCAAGACGATGAACGTGTCGTCGAATTCCTGGCTGGAACTGCAATGGTATCTGTTCGGCGCGGCCTTCCTGCTGGCGGCCGCCTATACGCTGAAACAGAACGAGCATATCCGCATCGACATCGTCTATGGCGCCTTCTCGCGCCGGGTGCAGCACTGGATCGACCTGTTCGGCCATCTGTTCTTCCTGATGCCCTTCGTGGTGCTGATGCTCTACCTGTTCATCCCCTATGTCTCGATGTCGGTGCGCTCGGGCGAGGTGTCCACCAACTCGGGCGGGCTGATCATCTGGCCGGCCAAGGCGCTGCTGCTGGCGGGCTTCACGCTGCTGTTCCTGCAAGGCATCTCGGAAATCATCAAGAAGATCGCGGTGATGCGCGGGCTGATCGACGATCCTACTCCCTTCATCTCGGCGCATGAGGCGGCAGAGAAGGAAGGCGAGGCGCTGGTGGAGGAAATCCGCAAATGATCGAATTCATCGCGCAGAACATGGCGCCGATCATGTTCCTGTCGCTGATCGGCTTCCTGCTGCTCGGCTACCCGGTCGCCTTCGCGCTGGCCGCGAACGGCCTGCTGTTCTTCTTCATCGGGGTCGAGCTGGCGCCGATGTCGGGCGGCTCGATCAACCTCAGCTGGCCCTTGCTGAACGCCATGCCCGAACGGATGTGGGGGGTCTTGTCGAACGAGACATTGCTGGCGATTCCCTTCTTCACCTTCATGGGCATCTTGCTCGAACGCTCGGGCATGGCCGAAGATCTGCTTGACACCATCGGCCAGCTCTTCGGCCCGGTGCGCGGCGGTCTTGCCTATGCGGTGATCATCGTCGGCGCGCTGCTGGCGGCGACCACCGGCGTCGTCGCGGCCTCGGTCATCGCCATGGGCCTGATCTCGCTGCCGATCATGCTGCGCTATGGCTATGACCGGCGCATCGCCTCGGGCGTCATCGCCGCCTCGGGCACGCTGGCGCAGATCATCCCGCCGAGCCTGGTGCTGATCGTGCTGGCCGACCAGCTCGGCCGGTCGGTGGGCGACATGTACAAGGGCGCGCTGATCCCGGGCATGGTGCTGACCGGGCTCTACATGGGCTATGTCTTCGTGATGTCGATCTTCCGCCCCGCCTCGATGCCGGCGCTGCCGCTCGAGGCGCGCACGCTTGGCAATGGCGTCACGTCGCTGGCGGTGGCGCTGGCGGTCTGCATCGGCATCGGCTACGGCACCCATGTCTGGCTGGCCCCGACCCATGGCGCCAATGCCGACATCCTCGGCGCGGCGGCGGCGGTGATCTTCATCTACATCGTCGCCCTGCTCGACAAGGGCCTGAAGATCAACGCCATGTCGCGGCTGGCGCAGCAGGTGATCATCGTGCTGATCCCGCCGCTGGCGCTGATCTTCCTCGTGCTCGGCACCATCTTCCTCGGCATCGCCACGCCGACCGAAGGCGGCGCGATGGGCGCGGTGGGGGCGCTGTTCCTTGCCGCGGTCAAGGGCCGGCTGAGCCTGTCGGTCGTCACCCAGGCGCTGGCCTCGACCACCCGGCTCTCGGCCTTCGTGATGTTCATCCTGATCGGCGCCCGGGTGTTCTCGCTGACCTTCTACGGCGTCAACGGCCATATCTGGGTCGAGCATCTCTTGACCTCGCTGCCGGGGGGCGAGACCGGCTTCCTGATCGCGGTCTCGGCGCTGGTGTTCTTCCTGGCCTTCTTCCTCGACTTCTTCGAGCTGGCCTTCATCATCGTGCCGCTGCTGGCGCCTGCAGCCGAGAGCCTTGGCATCGACCTGATCTGGTTCGGGATCATCCTCGGGGTCAACATGCAGACCTCGTTCATGCACCCGCCCTTCGGCTTTGCGCTGTTCTACCTGCGCTCGGTCGCACCGAAACAGTCCTATGTGGACAAGGTCACCGGCATCAAGATGAAGCCGGTGACCACGGGCCAGATCTATTGGGGTGCGGTGCCCTTCGTCTGCATCCAGATCGTGATGATCGCGGTGGTGATCGCCTTCCCGGGGATGGTGATGCACTACAAGGGGCCGGTGATCGACACCTCGAACGTCACCATCACCCTGCCGCAGATGCCAGGCCTCGGCGCTGGTGGACTGGGGGGTGGCTTGGGCGGTGGCCTCGGCGGCGGTTTGGGAGCCCCAGGCGGATTGGGCGCTCCGGCACCTGCTCCGGGTGGCCTTGGCGGCGGGCTTGGCACGCCCCCGGGCCTCGCGCCAGGGGCCGCTCCGGCGCCCGCACCGGGGAACTGACAAGCTCAGGCGAAAAACAACCGGCGGCCCGCAACGGCCGCCGGTTTTGCATTTGGTGCAGGTCGTTCTTCACCCCTTGCCTTGCGGTCCCGCGCCGGCACGAAAAAAGGCCCCCGGGAAGCATCCCGGGGGCCTGGTCATGCCGCAGCTTGCCCTGGTCTCAGAGCTTGCCGGCGTTCTGCTGCACCATCATGAAGGTGTCGTAGTTGTACTCGGCGATCTGCGCCCAGGTGTAGTTCTCGGACCGGAAGGCCTTGATCGACTGCCACAGCTTGGCGAAGGCCGGGTTGGTGGCCTCCATTTCGGCATAGACCGCGTTGGCGGCCTCGAAGCAGGCCGACAGGATCTCGGGGCTGAAGGGGCGCAGCTGCGTGCCTTGCGCCACCAGCGACTTGATCGCGGTCGGGTTCTTGTAGTCGTACTTCTGCAGCATGTCGGCGTCGGTCGCCTGGCAGGCGGTGCGCAGCAGCGCCTGGTAGGCCGGCGGCAGCCCTTCATAGGCGCCCTTGTTGAAGTAGAAGTGGACGGTCGGGCCACCTTCCCACCAGCCGGGGTAGTAATAGTAGGGCGCGACCTTGAAGAAGCCGAGCTTCTCGTCGTCATAGGGGCCGACCCACTCGGCGGCGTCGATGGTGCCCTTTTCCAGCGACGGGTAGATGTCGCCGCCCGCGATCTGCTGCGGCACCACGCCGAGGCGCTCCATGACCTTGCCGGCAAAGCCGCCGACGCGCATCTTCAGGCCCTTCATGTCCTCGACGGTGTTGATTTCCTTGCGGAACCAGCCACCCATCTGCACGCCGGTATTGCCGCCGGGCAGGGCGAAGATGTTGTGCTGCGCCAGGAACTCGTTGTAGAGGTCGATGCCGCCGCCATGGTAGTGCCAGGCGTTGATCCCGCGCGCCGACAGCGAGAACGGAACCGCCGCCGCCACCGCAAAGCTCGGGTCCTTGCCCCAGTAGTAGTAGCCGACCGTGTGGCAGGCCTCGACGGTGCCATTGGTCACCGCATCCGCCGCCTGAAGGCCCGGGACGATCTCGCCGGCCGCGAAGGGCTGGATGGTGAAGTTGCCGTCGGTCGCCTCGCTGAGGTATTTCGACAGCACGTCGGCGCCGCCATAGATCGTGTCCAGCGACTTGGGGAACGACGAGGTCAGCCGCCAGGTGACCTTCGGGGTGGCCTGCGCGATGGCGGGGGCCGCGAGCGTGGCCGCAGCCGCCGCGCCGGCGCCGCCAATGGCGGCCTTTGTCAGAAATGAACGACGGTCCATGGAATTCCTCCCTGTTATGGCACTCATGCCGCAGTCCGGGCGGGCACTGGCCCACGGGCGTTGCCGCCTCCTCCCCGGAGAGTTGCGCGATCACCTTACACGGCGCGCAAGCCCTGTCCAGCGGGCGCGACGGCCCCGGGGACCGGCAATCCGCGCGGCGCAAGCGCGCAGGGCGGGCGCGGCCGGTCCGGCCGCGGAGTTCCGGCGCGGATGCCCGGCTTCTGGGCGCTGCACGGGGGCGGCGCCCAAGAAAGCGGCGCGCGCCCCGCTGCGTGAAGAACGCCGCCTAACCCTGTGCAGGCACTCGGGAATCACCCTGCAGGCGCAGCGCCGAGGGGCTGAGGCCATAGCGGCTGCGGAAGGCCCGGGCGAGCGTTCCGCCCGAGGAGAATCCGGTGGCCCGGGCGATGCTGGCCAGCGGCTCCGTCCCCGCCTCGACCAGGGCCCGCGCCGCCGCAAGCCGCAGGTCCAGCGCATAGGCGCCGGGGCCGGTGCCAAGCTCGGCGCGGAACAGCCCTTCCAGCCGGCGGGGCGAGATGCCAAGGCTCTGCGCGATGGCGGCGGCGCTTTGCGGGGCGGCGATGCTGGCCTGCATCCGGGCGATGGCGGCGGCGACGCGCGGATCGCCGCCATCGCCGCGAGGTCTGGGCGCAGCGGCCGGGCCCTGCCCGGCGGGCGGCCATCCCAGCCGCGCGGCAACCCCCAAGGCCAGATCGGCCCCATGCCGGGCGCGCAGCATCTCCAGCATCATGCCGGTGGCGGCCAGCGGGGTGGCGGCGGTCATCCGGCTCTCGGACCAGGTCCATGGCGCCGCGGTCACGCCAAGCGCGGGGAAGGCCGCGACTAGATCTCCCGCGGCCTCGGCTCTGCAGGCCACGCTGAGCCCGTCCAGCGCGCCGGTGGCGGCCAGCACCCGCACCCCGCCCGACACCGCGCCAAGCCGACCGAGCTGCGCCACCGTGCGGCGGATCGGCCGCAGCAACGAGCGCGCCTCCATCCAGTCCTGCCAGGGCCCCGCCAGCACGATCAGCGCATCGGCGCCCGCGGCATCGGCGGCGGTGCCGGCATAGGCGGGTTGGCTGCCATCGGCCAGCGGCACGCCCGCGCTGGCCGTCGCCAGCAGTCGCGGGACATAGGCCTGCCGCCCCAGCACCGCATTCGCCTCGCGCAGCGGGTCGAGCACCGCGGCAAGCGCCAGCATCGGCGTCTGCGGCAGCACAAGCAGGGCGATCACCTGCGGGGCAGGAAGAGGGGCGCTCTCGGACATGTGAATTGCGTAAGTGCTCGCCCTCGTTCGCGCAAGGCTCTTGTGCAGGCGCAGCGAACCGCGCTCCACACCTGCATCCGAAAGCGGCATCGGCGCGTCGCAAACGGAAGCGCTGCCGGGCGGCCGCGGTGGTGCATTCGGCCCCGCGGGGATATGCGGAGCAGGGGCGTGGCGACTGATGCGGCGGGCTATGACTATGTGATCGTCGGTGCCGGCTCGGCGGGCTGCGTGCTGGCGGATCGGCTGACCGCCTCGGGCCGGCACCGGGTGCTGTTGCTCGAGGCCGGGGGCAGCGACCGGCGGCTGTTCGTGCAGATGCCGTTGGGATACGGCAAGCTGTTCCACGACCCCGCCGTGAACTGGTGCTACCGGACAGAGCCGGACCCGGGGCTGGCGGGTCAGGCCGATCACTGGCCGCGCGGCAAGCTGCTGGGGGGCTCGTCCTCGATCAACGCGATGGTGTGGATTCGCGGCCATTCCAGCGACTATGACGATTGGCAGGCGGCGGGCAATCCGGGCTGGGGCTGGTCCGATGTGCTGCCGGCCTACCGCGCCCTCGAGGATTGGGAGGGCGGCAGCGACGCCTTTCGCGGCGCCGGCGGCCCGCTGCATGTCAGCGCCAACCGCCGCGACCTGCACCCGCTGACCCATGCCTATCTGGCCGCCTGCGCCGCGGCGGGCCTGCCCGAGACGCCCGACTTCAACGGGGCGCAGCAGGAAGGCGCGGGGGTCTATCAGCTGACGGTGAAGGGCGGGCGGCGGATGTCGGCCGCGCGCGCCTTCCTGCGCCCGGCGATGGCGCGCACGAACCTGACCGTGATCACCCGCGCGCAGGCGACGCGGGTGATCTTCGAGGGCCGCCGCGCCGTGGGCGTCGAATACCGCCACCGCGGCGCATTGCTAGTGGCGAAAGCGGCGCGCGAGCTGATCCTGTCGGGCGGCGCCGTCAACACGCCGCAACTGCTGATGCTGTCCGGCGTCGGGCCGGGGGCGGAGCTTGCCGCGCTCGGCCTGCCGGTCGTGCTGGACAATGCCAATGTCGGCGGCAACCTGAGCGATCATCAGGGGCTCAACTACACCTGGCGGATGAACACCCGCACCCTGAACGAGGTGCTGCGCCCCTGGTGGGGCAAGGCGCTGGTCGGGGCGCGCTGGCTGCTGACCGGGCGCGGGCCGCTGTCGATGTCGATCAACCAGGGCGGCGGGTTCTTCCGCACCGATGCCAGCCTCGCCCGCCCCAACATGCAGCTCTACATGCAGGCGTTTTCCACCCTGCTGCCCCGCGCCGGCGAGCGTCCGGTCCTGACGCCCGACCCGTTCCCCGGCCTGTCGCTTGGCCTGTCGAACTGCCGTCCGACCAGCCGCGGCCGCATCAGCCTGCACAGCGCCGATCCCTTCTCCGCCCCGCGCATCACCGCCAATGCCTACAGCACCGAGGCTGACGTCGCCGAGATGCTGGCGGCCGTGAAGATGCTGCGCCGCATCGCCGCGCAGCCGCCCCTTGCCGCGCTCATCGCCGAGGAGCTGCGCCCCGGGCCTGCCATCGCCAGCGACGACGACCTGATCGCCGATTTCCGCGCCCGCAGCGGCACTGTCTATCACCCCTCCTGCACGGCGCGGATGGGGCCGGATGCGGCGAGCTCGGTGGTGGATGCGCGGCTGTGCGTGCACGGGCTGGCGGGGCTGCGCGTCTGCGATGCCTCCGCCTTCCCCGCGCTGATCGGCGGCAATACCAACGCGCCGGCGATCCTGATGGGCTGGAAGGGCGCGCAGATGATCCTCGAGGATGCGGGCTGATGCTTGCCGCCCGGCGGGATTTGTCGCACAGCGCGGGCAAACAGGGATAGGCGGGCGCGAATGGCACTTCTTCTGGGCGTCGATACCGGCGGCACCTATACCGATGCGGTGCTGCTGGAGGAGGGCGCCGGCATCCTGGCCAAGGCCAAGGCCCTGACCACCCGCGCCGACCTGTCGCAGGGCATCGGCGCCGCCATCGACGCGGTGCTTGCCGGCACCGATCCGGCCGCGGTCGCCATGGTCTCCCTCTCCACCACCCTCGCCACCAATGCGCTGGTCGAAGGGCAGGGCGGGCGCGTCGCCCTTCTCGCCATCGGCTTCGCCGAGGCCGACCTCGCCCGCGCCGGCCTGGCCGAGGCAATGCGCGGCGACCCGGTGATCCGCATCGCCGGCGGCCATGGCGCCGGAGGCCATGAGGCCGCGCCGCTGGACCTTGGGGCCCTCAGCGCTGCGCTGGAGGGCCTCGAGGTCTCGGCCATCGCCGTCGCTGCCAGTTTCGCCACCCGCAACCCGGCGCATGAACTGGCCGCCGCCGCCCTGCTGCGGGCTAAGGGCTGGCCCGTCACCTGCTCGCACCAGCTCTCCGCCCGGCTGAACGGGCCGAAGCGGGCGCTGACCGCGGTGCTGAACGCCCGGCTTCTGGGCATGATCGCCCGGCTGATCGACGCCTGCGAGGGCCACCTTGCCCGCCGCTGCATCACCGCCCCGCTGATGGTCGTGCGCGGCGACGGCGCGCTGATCTCGGCGGCACAGGCCCGCGAGCGCCCGATCGAGACCATCCTCTCCGGCCCGGCGGCCTCCATCGAGGGCGCGCGCTGGCTGACCGGGATGGCCGAGGCGCTGGTCTCCGACATCGGCGGCACCACCACCGATGTGGCCCTCTTGCGCGGGGGGCGCCCGGCCATCGACCCGGACGGCGCCCGCGTCGGCCCCTGGCGCACGATGGTCGAGGCGGTGGCGATGCGGACCACCGGCCTTGGCGGCGACAGCGAGGTGCATCTGGCCGAGGGGCTGCTGCCCGAGGGGGACACCGGCCTGCGCCTCGGCCCGCGCCGGCTGATCCCGGTCTCCTTGCTGGCGGTCGATCACGGCGCCATGGTCCATGCCGCGCTCGACACCGCGCTTGGCGCCGAAATCCCCGCTGCCGAGGCCGGGCGCTTCGTGCTGCCGATGGCACTCACCGCGCCGGGCCTCGACAGCCGCGAGGCGGCGCTGCTGGTGCGGCTTGGGGGGCGGGCGCAGCCGCTGGCCGCTGCGCTTGGCAACCGCATGGACCAGGCGGCGCTGCACAGGCTCTGGTCGCGCGGGCTTGTGATGATCGCCGGCGCCACGCCCTCGGATGCCGCGCATGTGCTGGGGCGGCTCGCCGCCTGGGACGGGCTGGCGGCCGAAAAGGCGCTGGCCCTGATGGCCCGCCGCCGTAGCGCCCGCGGCGAGCGCATCGCCCCCGGCCCCGAGGCGCTGGCCGCCCGGATCGTGGACCAGCTCACCGCCCAGACGGTGGATTGCCTGCTGGCGGCGGCGCTGGCCGAAGACGGCCTCGCCGCCGCCCCCGCCGACCCGCTGCTGCGCGCCGCGCTTGCCGGCCATAGCGGCACCCTGCGCCTGCAGGCGCAGCTTGGCGTGCCGCTGATCGGCCTCGGCGCCTCTGCCGCCAGCTATTACGGCGCGGTGGGCGAGCGCCTGCACATGCCGGTGATCCTGCCCGCCGATGGCGATGTCGCCAATGCCATCGGCGCAGTGGTCGGCCGCATCTCGATGCACGCGGAGGCCCTCGTCACCAGCCCCGGCCCCGGCCGCTTCGTCGCGCATCTGCCCGCAGGGCCTGCCGCCTACCCCGATCCCGAAACCGCGCTTGGGGCCCTCGCCCCCGCGCTGGAAGCGCAGGCCCGCGCCCGGGCCAAAGCCGCCGGCCTGCCAGACCCGCAGATCACCCGCGACGAACAGCGCCGCGAGGCCCGGATCGAGGGCCAGACCGTCTTCATCGAGGCCCGGCTGCGCATCACCGCCTCGGGCCGCCCAAGACAAACCCGGCCCTGATCCTTGCTTTTTCCAAATATCCTCGGGGGTGCGGGGGCAGACAGCCCCCGCGGCCGGCCAGGGGCTCCACCCCATCCCGCACCGCGCCTTCAGAAACTTGGCGGCGTGTTCACCCAGATCAGCACCGTCTCGCCCTCGGCCAGGTTCATCCAGGCATGGGGCCGGCGGCTGGCGAAATAGAGCGAATCGCCGGGGCCAAGGTCATGCGCCTCGGTGCCGTCCAGCACCACGCGCAGCCGGCCCTGCAGCAGGTGCAGGAACTCCTCGCCCTCATGGCCATAGCCGCCCTCGCTGGCGGCACCCGGGGCAAGGCGGAACAGGTGGCAATCCATCTGGTTGCGGCCCTCGGCCAGCAGCTCCACCGTCACCCCCGCCACCGGCATCGGCCAGTGTCGCCGCGCGCCGGCGCGCACCAGCGCGCCGCCGGGCGCGTCCTGGCCCGACAGGCTCGAGACCGTGGTGCCGTAATGGCGGGCGATGTCATGCAGGGTCTTGAACGACACGCCCGCCCCCGTCCGCTCCAGCGTCGACAGCGCCGAGGATGACAGGGCCAGCGCCGCCGCCGCCTGCTCCAGCGTCTCGCCGCGCGCCAGCCGCAGCCGGCGCAGTTGCGGGCCGAGCTCCGGCGTGGCGGGCGCGGCGGCCGGGGCAGGGGCCTCGCCCGCCAGCGCGGCGCGGATCGCGGCCGGGTTCAGCCCCTCCTCGCGGCGCAGGAAGGCAATGCGGCAGAGCCGCGCCACATCCGCCTCGGAATAGACCCGTTGCCCCGAGGCGAGCCGCGCCGGCACGATCAGCCCCTGCGTCTCCCACAGCCGCAGCGTCGAGGGCGCGACCCCCGCCGCACGCGCCGCCTCGGCGACCCGGTAGCGCGGCGGTTCGGGCGTCATGTCCTCGGGCATCGGCTCTCCTTGCGATCTCCTCACAAGGGATATTGCAAGAAGCCGGCTTTTGTATAGGCTCGCCGACAATTCTTGCAGGAAAACTGCAAGGAATCGACGCACCCCTTCAGGACATCCCGCCATGACCCACAGCCCCATCACCGACGCCGCCCTCTCGGAGCGTCGCACCGCCGCCATTGCCCGCGGTGTCGGCGTCACCACGCAGGTCTATGCCGACCGTGCCGAGAATGCGGAAATCTGGGACAAGACCGGCGCCCGCTATATCGACTTCGCCGCCGGCATCGCCGTGGTGAATACCGGCCACCGCCATCCCAAGGTGATCGCCGCCGTCAAGGCGCAGCTGGACCGCTTCACCCATACCTGCCACCAGGTCGTGCCCTACGAGAACTATGTGACCCTCGCCGAGCGGCTGAACGACAAGGTGCCGGGCGACTTCCCCAAGAAGACCCTCTTCGCCACCACCGGCGCCGAGGCGGTGGAGAATGCGGTGAAGATCGCCCGCCATTACACCGGCCGCGCCGCCGTCGTTGCCTTCGCGGGCGGTTTCCACGGCCGCACCTTCATGGGCATGGCGCTGACCGGCAAGGTGCAGCCCTACAAGGCCGGTTTCGGCCCGATGATGGCCGATGTCTGGCATCTTCCCTTCCCCATCGCGCTGCAGGGCGTCACGCCCGAGGACTCGCTGGCGGCGCTCGACCGCCTGTTCAAGGCCGATCTGGAGCCCGCCCGCGTCGCCGCGATCCTCATCGAGCCGGTGCAGGGCGAGGGCGGTTTCTATGAGGTGCCGGCCGGCTTCATGGCCGCCCTTCGCGCCATCTGCGACACCCACGGCATCGTGCTGATCGCCGATGAGGTGCAGACCGGCTTTGCCCGCACCGGCAAGCTGTTCGCCATGGAGCATCACGGGGTTGCCGCCGACATCACCACCATGGCCAAGGGGCTTGGCGGGGGCCTGCCGATTTCCGCCGTGACCGGGCGCGCCGAGATCATGGACAGCCCCAATCCCGGCGGGCTGGGGGGCACCTATGCCGGCAACCCGCTCGCCATCGCCGCCGCCAATGCCGTGCTGGACGTGATCGAGGAGGAACAGCTTTGCGACCGCGCCACGCGGCTCGGCCAGCGGCTCAAGCAACGGCTGGCGGGGCTGCAGGAGGCGGTGCCGCAGATCGCCGACATCCGTGGCCCGGGCTTCATGAACGCGGTGGAGTTTGCCGTGCCCGGCACCGGCGCCCCCGATGCCGGCTTTGCGAACCGGGTGCGCGAGGAGGCGCTTGCCCGAGGCCTGATCCTGCTGACCTGCGGCGTCTATGGCAACGTCATCCGCTTCCTTGCGCCGCTGACCATCCCCGATGCGGTGATGGCCGAGGCGCTGGACATCCTCGAGGCCTCGATGCTCGCCGCGCGCGGCTGAGCCATCGGCGGGGGCCTTCTGTGCGCCCGCGCACAGATCCCCTGCCTGCATCTCCCTGTGCAGGCGGGCCCGCTTCGGGCAGTCTGGCGGCATCTTTCCCCCGAAGGAGGCCGCCATGAGCTGGAACCCCGCCCTCGACCCGCATTGCCCGACCGGCGACCAGGTCGATGCCATCGAGACCGTCATCATCCCCCGCGCCCGCGACATCGGCGGCTTCGAGGTGCGCCGCGCCTTGCCCGCGCCGAAACGCCAGATGGTCGGCCCTTTCATCTTCTTCGACCAGATGGGCCCGGCCGAGTTCCTGACCGGGCAGGGGCTCGACGTGCGCCCGCATCCGCATGTGGGGCTGGCGACGGTCACCTACCTGTTCTCGGGCAAGATGCATCACCGCGACTCGCTTGGCACCGACCAGTGGATCGAGCCCGGCGCGGTGAACTGGATGCTGGCGGGGCAGGGGATCACCCATTCCGAACGCACCGATGGCCTTGTGCGCGCCGCGGGGCAACGGCTCTACGGCATCCAGACCTGGTTCGCGCTGCCCCGCGCCCATGAGGATGACCCGGCCAGCTTCTCGCACACCCCCGCCGAGGCGCTGCCGGTGCTGGAGGCCGAGGGCAAGCGGCTGCGCCTGATCCTTGGCACCGGCTGGGGTGAGCGGGCGGGCATGGCGCTGCCCTCCGAGACCTTCTACGCCGATGCCGAACTCGCCCCCGGCGCCGCGATCCCGATGCCCGACGATCACGAGGACCGCGGCGCCTATGTGCTGGAGGGCGCGGTGGAGATCGCGGGGCAGGTGTTCGAGGCCGGCCGCATGATGGTCTTCCGCCCCGGCGACCGCATCTCGATGAAGGCCGGGGCGCAGGGCGCGCGGGTGATGCTGCTGGGGGGCGCCACGCTGGACGGGCCGCGGCATATCTGGTGGAATTTCGTCGCCTCGTCGAAGGAACGCATCGAGGCGGCGAAAGAGGCCTGGCGCGCCGGCGACTGGCAGCATGGCCGCTTCCAGCTGCCGCCCGGCGACGACGCCGAGTTCATCCCGGCGCCAGAGCGGTAGCGGCGGGGGCATCTGCCGGAAAGCAACATGGCCGCCGCCCCGCAAGCGGGCGGCGATTCTGCCCCCGCTGCCCCTCTGCGCGGGCAGGGCCTGCCCCCTGCCGGGCGGCGCATTTTTTTCGCGCCGCGCCGCCCGCCCGAACCCCGGTCCCGCGCCCTCGAAACCGGCATTCGCCCCTGCGCGCACAGGCGCTTGCGGGCCGATCCGGCCCCCCGCCCGCAGCCCCGGAATTCCGCAAGGGCCCGCTTGACGTCCCCCCCGGCTATGCCTATTACACGCTCCACGTTCGGCGCCACGCTACGGCGCCATCCGGGAAGTTTGCGGTTGTAGCTCAGTTGGTTAGAGTACCGGCCTGTCACGCCGGGGGTCGCGGGTTCGAGCCCCGTCAACCGCGCCACCTTCCCAGGACCGAAAAGCCCTCGCGCAAGCGGGGGCTTTTGGCTTTTGGGGGGGTCAGGGGACGCCGGGCTTGCCCGGGCGCAGACGGACGGGGCCCGCCTGTGTCACCTCCCGCGCGATCCCCATCGCCAGCTCATACTGTCCCTTGAACTTTGCCAGGATCATCTGCGGCCAAGGTCAGGCGCAATTCGGTGACGCGTCAGCTTCTGCTGACGGTATCGATCCAAAGCTACGCGACGAGTCGGTCAACTTGCTCGACGAGCACTCACTTCAACAACTGTAGCTAGGGTTTCAAGAGTCTGGCGAGTGTCACCCTTTGATCCGAAAGGAAGACCAAGGCGGCCTCGGCAAGTTCTATTGGAGAACCGGGGTCGACGGGATTCCCGCCCAGATGCAGCGGTAGCGGGAAAGTCTTCCGCTTCTCTAAGTTGGTCAACGGGATCAGCTTCATCCTGAACGGCGTATATCCGATGCCGAGACGCGGCTGACCGATCACCTGCACTGGACGACCTTCTTTGGTTATGACGGTGTAGTCTCCATCGCTCAGGCCATTCACTGTATTGCCGCGCATCTCAATCGAACTCGACCCTTCAATGCAGATCATGCCACCAGCAAGCAATGTTCTCGCCGGGGTGAACTCTGCAAATGGTGCCAAACCGTGCTCAGCGATGTTGCGCGCCTCCCGAAGGTAGACGAGACCGGGATCTTCTTGTGTTGAAGCTGCCTTCAGGCGGTGCCCCCATGAGCGGGTTTCGGGGCAGTCGAGCGCTAGCGTAATCATTTTCCCTATGGCGCGCCCATAACCGAAAAGAAACTCTTCCCAGCCTGACCTCAGATCGGGAGACGACTCTGCGTTCCGAATTCGGTTAATCGATTCTGGCAAATGATTTAGGTGGCGATCAACCTCTTGCAGTTTCTGAATTTTGGTCATTTGGGGTTTTCCGAAGCGCTATCGGGCGCACTGGATCACACATGTCACAAATTGAACAGAGGCGACCTTCGCACGGAAGTCAGTCCGGCCGATCTCAAGATGGCCCCTCCCGCTTCACCCTTGCAATCTCGTCCAGCGCCGCCCTGTACGCCGCCTCTGCAGCCGTCTCCGCCATCACTCGTCCCCCACCATTCGCCCCACCCTGACGCGCCCGCTTCCCTCCCGCAATCCCCTGCGCATTCCTGCTTGACGCCCCCAGCCTCAGCGGCTAGGTAGCCCCCCATTGCGCGGTTGTAGCTCAGTTGGTTAGAGTACCGGCCTGTCACGCCGGGGGTCGCGGGTTCGAGCCCCGTCAACCGCGCCACTTCTTCCTTGCCCGGACCAAGGGCCCCGAGATGCCGTATCGGCCGGGGCAGGGCGGGCGCCCGAGGGCTGCCCTCGCGGACGATCCCCTAAAGCTTCATCCGATAGCGCATATGCCCATCTGCCGGCGTGAAGCTGTCGTAGAGCCGGCGCGCCTGTGCGTTGCCTTCTGCGGTGTGCCAGTAGAGCCGGGCGAAGCCCTGCGTCCGGCAAAGCGCCGCCAGATCCTCGATCAGCGCGCGGCCGACGCCCTTGCCGCGGGCGGCTGCGTCCACGAACAGGTCTTCGAGGTAGCAGTCTTCCGTCAGCGTCCAGGTCGAGGGATGGGTGAGCCAGGTGGCGAAGCCGAGGAGGGTGCCGTCCTCCTCCGCCACCCGCATCCCGATGCCGCCGGGGGCGAGGATGCGCGCCCAGGTGGCGGCGGTCACCTCGGGCGCGAGCTCCATCTGGTAGAACGCGAGGTAGGCGTCCCAGAGGGCGCGCCACTGGGCCTCGTCGCGCGCCTCGGCCTCGCGGACCCTCATCCCGCGATCCGGTCCAGCACCCGCGCCCAGGACCGGATGCCCTTGTGGAAGCATTCGAGGTCATACTTCTCGTTCGGCGAATGGATCTGGTCGTCGTCGCGGCCAAAGCCGATCAGCATCGCATCCATCCCCAGCACGGTCTTGAAATGCCCGGCAATGGGGATCGAGCCGCCGCAGCCGACGAAGGCCGCGGGCTGGCCCCATTCGTCGGACAGCGCCTGCCGCGCCGCCTCGAAGGCCGGGTCGCCCACAGCCATTTCGGAAGCCGGGGCGCCGGCCTTGGGGGTGAAGCTGACGGTGCAATCGGCCGGCACCTGCGCGCGCACCCAGTCGCGGAACAGGGTCTGCACCTTGTCCGGGTCCATCCCCGGCACCAGCCGGAAGGTCAGCTTGGCGAAGGCCTGCGAGGGGATCACCGTCTTCGACCCCGCGCCCTGATAGCCGCCCCACATCCCGTTGATCTCGGCCGTCGGCCGCGACCAGAGCATTTCCAGCGGGGTGCGGTCCTGCTCGCCCGCGGGGATCGCCAGGCCGACCTCACCGAGGAAGCCGGCATGGTCGAAGCCAAGCCCCTGCCATTGCGCGCGGATCTCATCGGGCAGCTCGCGCACGTCATCATAGAAGCCGGGGATGGTGATGCGGCCCTGATCGTCGAACATGCCGCCGAGGATCTTCGTCAGCAGCCGCAGCGGGTTCATGGCAAGGCCGCCATACATGCCCGAATGCAGGTCCTTCGACGGCCCCGTGATCGTGACCTCATCCCCCGCCAGCCCGCGCAGCATGGTGACGATGGCGGGCTTGTCCGCAAAAAGCCCGGTGTCGCAGATCAGGGCCAGATCGGCGCGCAGCTCGTCCGCGTTCTCCTCCATGAACGGCACGAGGCTGGGGGAGCCGGATTCCTCCTCGCCCTCCAGAAAGATGGTCAGGTTGCCGGGCAGGGTGCCGTGAACCGCCTTCCAGGCGCGGCAGGCCTCCAGAAACGTCATCAGCTGGCCCTTGTCGTCGCTGGCGCCGCGGCCGCGGATGACGCGGCCCTTGGGGGTGTCCTGCAGCTCGGGGTCGAAGGGATCGCGGTCCCACAGGTTCAGCGGATCGACGGGTTGCACGTCGTAATGGCCGTAGAAGAGGATGTGCTTGCCGGGGCCCTTGACCCGGGCCACGACCATCGGATGGCCGGGCGTGGGGCGGACGGAGGCGTCGAAGCCAAGCGCCGTGAGGTCCTTGACCAGCCAGTCGGCGGCGGTGGCGCAGGCCTCGGCATAGGCCGGGTCGGTAGAGACGGAGGGAATGCGCAGCAGCTCCATCAGCCGGTCCACCGCCTCGGGCAGGGTTTCGTCGATCCGGGCCAATACGGTCTCGAGGGTCATCGCCGTCTCCTTCATGTCGGGGGTGGGGCGGAGCCTAGCAGCCCGGCCCGCACTGTCCAGACCCGGTGCGGGGGCGGTCCGGCCCCCGGAAATCTTTGTAAAATCCGCCGCGCCGCCACCCCGGTCAGACTCTTTTTCATCCTTTGCGGCAATTTGTACCATGACCTTCCCCATATTGATCGGTATCAAGGCAGAACCCGGATGGAGAGCCTAGTCCATCCCCCAGCGAACGGGCCAGGAGACGGAACGATGGATTACGACAAGGCGCTCGACACGGCGATCCAGCGGCTGCATGACGAAGGGCGCTACCGCACCTTCATCGATATCGAGCGGCGCAAGGGCGCCTATCCGAATGCCGTCTGGCGCCACCCTTCGGGTGAAGAACGCCCCATAACCGTCTGGTGCGGCAACGATTATCTGGGCATGGGCCAGCACCCGGCCGTGCTTGCCGCGATGCACGAAGCGCTGGACGCGACCGGCGCCGGATCGGGCGGCACCCGCAACATCTCGGGCACCACGGTCTATCACAAGCGGCTCGAGGCGGAGCTGGCCGACCTGCATGGCAAGGAGGCCGCGCTGGTCTTCTCCAGCGCCTATATCGCCAATGACGCGACGCTTTCGACGCTGCCGGTGCTGTTCCCGGGGCTGATCATCTATTCCGACGCGCTGAACCATGCCAGCATGATCGAGGGCATCCGCCGCAATGGCGGCGCCAAGCGCATCTTCCGCCATAACGACCTGGCGCATCTGCGCAGCCTGCTCGAAGCCGACGATCCGGCGGCCCCCAAGCTGATCGCGTTCGAGTCGATCTACTCGATGGACGGTGATTTTGGCCCGCTCGAGGGCCTGTGCGATCTCGCCGAGGAATTCGGCGCGCTGACCTATCTTGATGAGGTGCACGCGGTCGGCATGTATGGCCCGCGCGGCGGCGGCATCGCGGAACGCGACGGGCTGGCCGGGCGCATCGACATCATCAACGGCACGCTTGGCAAGGCCTTCGGGGTGTTCGGCGGCTATATCGCGGCTTCGGCCCGGATGGTTGATGCGATCCGCTCCTATGCGCCGGGCTTCATCTTCACCACCTCGCTGCCGCCGGCCGTCGCTGCCGGGGCCGCCGCCTCTATCGCGGTGCTGAAGACCGCCGAGGGCCAGGTGCTGCGCGATGCCCAGCAACTGCACGCCAAGATCCTGAAGATGCGGCTGAAATCGCTTGGGATGCCGATCATCGACCATGGCAGCCACATCGTGCCGGTGCATGTCGGCAATCCGGTGCATTGCAAGATGCTGTCCGACATGCTGCTGGAGGATTTCGGCGTCTATGTGCAGCCGATCAACTTCCCGACCGTGCCGCGCGGGACCGAGCGTCTGCGCTTCACGCCCTCGCCGGTGCATGATCCCAAGCAGATCGACCACCTGGTGCGCGCCATGGATACGCTCTGGTCGCAATGTGCGCTAAATCGCGCCGAGATGTCGGCCTGACCCCTTCTGCATGTGCAAGAACCCTTGCCCTGTGCTAAAGAAATCTCAATAGGTCGGGCGAAATCAGACGACGACGAATCGTCGATCGTTGGGGACAGAACGGGGCAAGCGCATGATCGGGCGGAGGACTTTTCCTTCGACGCAGGAAACCGACAAGCCCAAGGGGTTTGACGGGTTTGAACTGCGGTTGGGGGATGTGATGCGCGGCGAACGGGCCACGCTCTCCAAATCGCTGCTCGATGTCCAGCGCGAGCTGAAGATCAAGGCCAGCTACATCGCCGCCATCGAGAATGCCGACCTTGCCGCCTTCGAGACCCCCGGCTTCATCTCGGGCTATGTCCGCTCCTATGCCCGCTATCTGGGGCTGGAGCCGGACTGGGCCTTCACCCGCTTCTGCGCGGAATCGGGCTTCGTGCCGGCGCACGGGCTTGCGCCCGCCGCCTCGGGGCCCAAGCCGGTTGCCGTGCAGAAGCGCGCTGCCGAATATGGCGACCCGCTGGCCAACCCGAATGCGCTGTTCGTGCCGCGCGGCAAGGCGATGTTCAGCCATGTCGAGCCCGGCGCCGTCGGCTCGGTGGCGGTGCTGCTGGCGCTGGTGGCGGCAATCGGCTTTGGCGGCTGGTCGGTGCTGCAAGAAGTGCAGAAGGTGCGGCTCTCGCCCGTCGATCAGGCGCCCGTGGTCGCGGAACTCGACCCGCTCGACAACCTCTCGCAGGGCAATGCCGAGGTCAATTCGATGACCGCCGAGGCCGATGTGTCCTTGCCGCAGACCGACGCGCTGGACCGGCTCTACCGCCCCGAGGCGCTGGATGTGCCGGTGCTGGTGGCGCGCGACGGGCCCATCGCCTCGATCGACCCGCAGTCCGTGGGCGCGCTGGCGGGGCTTTCGCCGGCGGCCAGCATCGCGGGCAGCCTCGCCGGGGTGAATGCCGGGATAGAGGCAGCGGTGGCCGAGGCCAATACCGATCCCGCCGTGCGGACCGTGGCCGAAGACGCCCCGGCGGTCGAGATCGTCGCGGTGCGCCCGTCCTGGGTGCGGGTGTCGTCCGCCGATGGCTCGGTGCTGTTCGAGAAGATCCTCGACGCGGGCGAGCGCTACGCGGTGCCGGCGATGGAACAGCCCCCCACGCTGCGCGCCGGCAATTCCGGCTCGGTCTATTTCGCGGTGAATGGCCAGACCTACGGCCCCGCCGCACCGGGCGCGCAGGTGGTCAAGAACCTCAAGCTGTCGCCCGAGGATCTGACCGGCAGCTTTGCCGTGGCCGACCTGGCGCAAGATCCCGACCTTGCCAAGATCGTCGCCGTGGCCGAGGCGCAGATCCCGGGCGCCGCGCCCGCCGAGTAACAGCGGCTTGCGGTTGCCCCGGGCACAGGCTGCGCCTATCTAGGCGGTGACCGCAGACCAGCGAGGCCCCTCGATGTCGCTCAACCCCGTTCGCCCCTGGCGCAACATCTACCGTCGCAAGTCGCGCCAGATCATGGTCGGCAAGGTGGCCGTGGGCGGCGATGCGCCGATTTCGGTGCAGACGATGACCAACACCGACACGTCCGACGTGCGCGCCACGCTGGCGCAGGTGATCGCGGCGGCCGATGTCGGCGCCGACATCGTCCGCATCTCCACCCCCGACGAGTCCAGCACCCAGGCCCTGCGCGAGATCTGCCGCGAGAGCCCAGTGCCGATCGTTGCCGACATCCATTTCCACTACAAGCGTGCCATCGAGGCCGCCGAGGCCGGCGCCGCCTGCCTGCGCATCAACCCCGGCAATATCGGCGATGCCCGGCGCGTGGCCGAGGTGGTGCGGGCGGCCAAGGACCATGGCTGCTCGATCCGCATCGGGGTCAATGCCGGCTCGCTGGAGCGGCACCTGCTGGAGAAATACGGCGAGCCTTGCCCGGATGCGATGGTCGAATCCGGCATGGACCATATCAAGCTGCTGCAGGACAACGATTTTCACGAGTTCAAGATCAGCGTGAAGGCCTCGGACGTGTTCCTCGCCGCCGCCGCCTATCAGGCGCTGGCCGAGGCGACCGACGCGCCGATCCACCTTGGCATCACCGAGGCGGGGGGGCTGGTCTCGGGCACGGTGAAATCCGCCATCGGGCTGGGGAACCTGCTGTGGATGGGCATCGGCGACACCATCCGCGTGTCGCTCTCGGCCGATCCGGTCGAGGAGGTGAAGGTCGGGTATGAGATCCTGAAGTCGCTCGGCCTGCGCCACCGCGGCGTGACGATCATCTCCTGCCCGAGCTGCGCGCGGCAGGGCTTCGACGTAATCAAGACCGTCTCGGCGCTGGAGGACCGGCTGGCGCATGTGACGACCTCGATGAGCCTCAGCATCATCGGCTGCGTGGTCAATGGCCCCGGCGAGGCGCTGATGACCGATATCGGCTTCACCGGCGGCGGGGCAGGGTCGGGCATGGTCTATCTTGCCGGCAAGCAGGTCCACAAGCTCGGCAACGAGCGGATGATCGACCATATCGTGGAGCTGGTCGAGGCCAAGGCGGCCGAGATCCAGGCGGCGGAGGCCGAGGCGGAGGCCGCGCTGGTTCAGGTGGGGTGAGGGCCATTGCGGCCGAACAAACAGGTGTTTCAGGAGGCGTGCCAAGGGATCTCGGCGCTCTTCGAGCCCGAGGGCTTCACGTCGCATTCCGCCTATGAACCGTCATGGGTGCCCGGCAACCAGCAGTATGAACTTTACCTGATCCGCCGCGACCTCTCCCGCCATGTCGATCAGTTGCAGCTTGTGTTCGCCCCCGCCGACAGGACATTCCGCCTGTCGGTCTGGCGTTCGGTGAACAGCTTCGGCATCACTGACATATCCGGGATACCCCGCGCGGCTGCGTGGACCGAGCGTTGGCTCCCTGCGCCGGTTACGGAGTATCTGCTGCTGTCGGGCAGCAGGTGGTGGCCAGTTTCGGAAAGGACCGGGTTTGGCTACAGGCCGCGCGACATGGAGGAGCCTCGGGCGCTTGCGGCGAGGATCACCCGCGCGATCGGCCGGAACGCGCCCTATCTGCTCAAGGCCTTGCGCGGCGAGTATCGCGGCCGTTTTGTCCAGGTGAGGGACTATGCGATCTTGCGGCCGGGCGACCGGCGCGGGTGACTTGCTCCTGGCAAGCCGCCTGATCGCGCCGGGCGCCGGGCTGATCGGCGGTGAAGCTTACCCCCGCACCTCGGCCACCATCGCGCGCATTCCCTCCAGCGGCACATAGCCGCGCAGCAGCTGGTCGCCCATCACGAAGGTCGGCGTGCCCTCGATCTGCAGGCGCTGCGCCAGGGCCTGGTTCTCGTTCAGCACCTTCGCCACTTCGGGCGAGTCCATTCCGGCGGCGATCGCCTTGCCGTCCAGCCCCAGATCGCTGGCGAAGGCCGCCAGCCGCTCGGCCGTCACCGCGCCGCGGAACTCGGTGTAAAGCCCGTCATGGATTTTCTTGTAGGCCTCGGGCCCGGCCACCTTCAGCGCCGAGACCGCGAATTGCGAGGCGATCACCGATTCCTCGCCGAGGATCGGGAATTCCTTGACGATATAGCGGATGTCGCCATCCGTCTTCACCAGCTCCAGCACCTCGGAATGGGCCTTGCGGCAATAGCCGCAGCGGTAGTCGATGAACTCCACCACCGTCAGGCTGCCCTCGGGATTGCCGCCCTCCCAGGAATGGCCGTCCTCGTAGATGTCGGCGGCATTGGCGAGCACCAGCGCGGAATCGCCCGCGGCCTGCGCATTGGCCTGCTGCGCCTCCAGCTCGCCGATCACCTCCATCAGCACGCCCGGGTTCTCCATCAGGTAGCTGCGCACCGCCTCACCAAAGGCCTCGCTCTCGGGCTGGGTCATCGAGGTGATGTCGAAGGCCAGGGCAGGGGTGCCAAGGGTCAGGGTCGCGGCCAGCGCAAGCGCGAAAGCGGGGCGTGTCATGAGGGTCGTCTCCGGGTTCGGGCGGCGGGGCCGCTATTCATTGCGCGCAGGCTTGGCACGGAAACCGCCGCGCCGCAACGGAGCGGGTGGCCGCAGCATTGACCTTGCCCGCCGTGCCTGAGATGAACGCGGGCGAGGCAGGGTCAGGATGGAGAGGGCGGATGCGGACATCAAGACGCGGGCTTGTCGATCCCTTCATCGTGATGGACGTGATGGAGGTCGCGCGCGCCGCCGAGGCCGCCGGGCGCCATATCATCCACATGGAGGTGGGCCAGCCCTCTACCGCCGCGCCTGCCGCCGCCCGCGCCGCGCTGGCCCGGGCGATGGATCAGAACGCGCTTGGCTACACCGTCGCGCTTGGCCTGCCAGAGCTGCGTGCCGGGATCGCGGCGCTGTACGCCCGCTGGTATGGCGTCGAGCTGGACCCGTCCCGCGTGATCGTCACCGCCGGCTCCTCCGCCGCCTTCCTGCTGGCCTTCACCGCCCTCTTCGATGCCGGCGACCGGGTGGCGCTTGGCGAGCCGGGCTATCCGTCCTACCGGCAGATCCTGCGCGCGCTGTCGCTGGAGCCGGTGGGCATCCCGGCGCGGGCCGAGGACCGGCTGCAACCCAACCCGCAGGATGTGGCGCTGGCGCCGGACCTGGCCGGGCTGATCGTCGCCTCGCCCGGCAACCCTTCGGGCACCATGCTCGGCCGCGAGGCGCTGGCGGCGCTGATCCATGTCGCCGCCGAACGCGGCCTCGCCTTCGTGTCGGATGAAATCTACCACGGGCTGCACTATGAGGGGCGCGCAATTTCCGCACTCGAGATTTCGGATGATGTCTATGTCATCAACTCCTTCTCCAAGTATTTCAGCATGACCGGCTGGCGGATCGGCTGGATGGTGGTGCCCGAGGATCATGTGCGCATCGTCGAGCGGCTGGCGCAGAACATGTTCATCTGCCCGCCCCATGCCAGCCAGGTTGCCGCCCTTGCCGCGCTGGACTGCGTGGACGAGCTGGAGGCGAACCGCGCCGTCTATGCCCGCAACCGTCAGCTGATGCTGGAGGGGCTGCCGGGCGCGGGGTTCGACAGGATCGCGCCGCCCGATGGCGCCTTCTACATCTATGCCGATGTGTCCGAGCTGACGACCGACAGCCGCGCCTTCGCCGCCGAGATCCTGGATGGCGCCGGGGTCGCAGTCACGCCGGGGCTCGACTTCGACCCGGTGCGCGGCGCGCAGACGCTGCGGTTCTCCTATGCCGGCTCCACCGCCGACATTGCCGAGGGGCTGGCGCGTCTGACGGTCTTCATGAAGCAGCGCTAGGGATTTTCGCGCCGCGCCGCTATGCTGGCGCGAAAAGGGCAGGGGCATGATCGGCAAATTTCTCGGCACTCTGTTGCTGTCTGCGCTGCTGGCCTTGCCCGCCGCGGCGCAAGAGCTGACGGCGCTGGCGCGGCTGAATGCCGGGGCCTCGGGGGTCGAGGACCGGGCGGGCGGCATCTCTGTCACGCTTGGCCTGTCGCAGCCGGTGCCGTTCCGCGTCTTCCTGCTGCAGGACCCGCCCCGGCTGGTGGTGGATTTCCGCGAGGTGTCGTTCCAGGGCGCCGACCCCGTCTCGCTCGACCGCTCCGCCCATGTTACCGAGCTTCGCTGGGGCCTGTTCCGCCCCGGCTGGTCGCGGCTGGTGGCAGAGCTCGATGGGCCATTCCTGGTCTCCTCTGCCTGGCAAGAGACCGACCCGGCCTCGGTGCGCATAAGGCTGGAGCCGACCGATGCCGCGGGGCTGGCGGCCGTTGCCGCCGATCCCGCCCGCGCGGTCGAGGGCACGATCTGGGACCTGCCAGACCCGGTGGTGACCGCCGCGCCCAAGCGCCGCCAGACCGGCGAGGCGCCGCTGGTGGTGGTGCTGGACCCCGGCCATGGCGGGCTCGACCCCGGCGCCGAGGCGGGCGGGCTGACCGAGGCGCATCTGATGCTGGCCTTCGCGCGCGAGCTGCAGGAGCTGCTGCTGCGCGGCGGGATGCAGGTGGAGCTGACGCGGACCGAGGATGTGTTCGTGCCGCTGGAAACCCGGATTTCGGTGGCGCGGGCGGCGGGGGCCGACCTGTTCCTGTCGCTGCACGCCGATGCGCTGGCCGAGGGCGAGGCGGTGGGGGCGACCCTCTACACGCTGTCCGAAGACGCCTCGGACACTGCCTCCAGGTTGCTGGCCGAACGCCATGACCGCGCCGACCTGCTGGCCGGGATCGACCTCGATGGCCATGATGACGAGGTGGCGGGGGTGCTGATGGACCTCGCCCGCACCGAGACCCAGCCGCGGGCGGACCGGCTGGCCCGGGCGCTGGCCGAGACCATCGCGGCGGCCGGGCTCAAGACCCATCGCCGCCCGCTGCAATCGGCGGATTTCTCGGTGCTGAAATCGCCCGACATCCCCTCGGTGCTGCTCGAGGTCGGGTTCCTCTCCTCGGCCGCCGACCGGGCGCGGCTGATGGACGAAGGCTGGCGCGCGCAGATGCAGGCGGCGCTGCTGGCAGGGGTCCGGGCCTGGGCCGAGGCCGATGCCGCCGAGGCGCGGCTGATCCGGCAATAGCCGCGCCCAAGCCCATTCCCGCCGCCTGACGCCGAGTTGCTTTGACCCCTGACCCCGCCCCGGCTATAGAGGCGCGGAACCTCCCGGAGCTGCCCCTTGATCCGTTTCCTCCTGAACTTCGTCGGCGCGATCTTTTCCGCGATCACCATCGGCGCGGCCTTCGTGGCGCTGTCTGTGGGCGCGATCTTCTGGATGTATGGCCGCGACCTGCCCAATCATGAGCAGCTGGCGCAATACACCCCGAAGACCATCAGCCGGATCTATTCGGGCGAGGGCCGGATCATCGACGAATTCGCCGAGGAACGCCGGCTGTTCGTGCCGATCGAGGATGTCCCTGATCTGGTGAAGGATGCCTTCGTCTCGGCCGAGGACAAGAACTTCTACCATCACGGCGGCTTCGACGCCCGCGGCATCTTGGCGGCGGGGATCGAGGCGATCCGCTCGCGCGGCGAGAACGTCCGCGGTGCCTCGACCATCACCCAGCAGGTGATGAAGAACTTCCTGCTGTCATCCGACCGGTCCGCCGAGCGCAAGGTCAAGGAGCTGATCCTGGCGACGCGGCTGGAGGAGACGCTGAGCAAGGACAAGATCCTGGAGCTGTACCTGAACGAGATCTTCCTCGGGCAGAACTCCTTCGGAGTGGCGGCGGCAGCGCAGACCTATTTCAACAAGACCCTGGCCGAGCTGGAACCGCATGAGGCGGCGACGCTGGCGGCGATGCCGCAGGCGCCCGGCCGCTACCACCCGGTGACCGCCAAGGAGCGGGTGAAGGAACGGCGCGACTATGTGCTGCGCGAGATGTGGCAGAACGGCTACCTGACCGAGGCGACCTATGAGGCCGAGGCGGCGAAACCTCTGCGCTCGGTGCAGAATGGCGACTTCCCGGCCTTCCGCGAGGCGCTGCCGCCGCGCGACTATTTCACCGACGAGATCCGCCGCCAGCTCTCGCGCAGCTTTGGCCAGGAGGAGTTCTTCGGGGGCGGCCTGTCGATCCGCGCCACCATCGATCCCGACATGCAATCGGTTGCCGCGATGGCGCTGCGCCGCGCGCTGGAGAAATATGACCGCGCCATCGGCATCTGGCGCGGCACCGGCGTGACGCTGGAGGCCGCGACCCTTGGTAGCGAAGACACCTGGCGCGCCGCGCTTGGCGCCGCCGAGGTGCCGCGCGACATCGCCGGCTGGCATCCGGCCGTGGTGCTGGAGATCGGCGCGCGCGATGCCCGCATCGGCATCGAGGGCGTGGAGGATGACGCGGACGGCCACTGGATTCCCGCCGAGGATGTGACCTGGGCGCGCAAGCTGATGCCGGGGCGCGAGCGTGCGCCGCAGGCCCGGGTGGCGGGCGACCTGCTGACCGTGGGCGATGTGGTGCTGGTGCGCGAGATGACCAGCGATGACGATGGCAGCTTCATCCGCTGGACCCTGCGCCAGGTGCCCGAGATCCAGGGCGGCTTCATGGCGATGGACGTGAACACCGGCCGGGTGATCGCCATGCAGGGCGGGTTCTCCTACCAGTCCTCGGTGTTCAACCGCGCGACCCAGGCGCAGCGCCAGCCGGGCTCGTCCTTCAAGCCCTTCGTCTATGCGGCAGCGCTCGACAGCGGCTTTTCCCCCGCCACCATCGTCGTCGATGCACCCATCGAGGTGAATACCCCGCAAGGCATGTGGCGTCCCAAGAACGCCTCGAACCGCTTTTACGGCCCGACGCCGCTGCGCACCGGGGTGGAACAGTCGCGGAACCTGATGACGGTGCGGGTCGCCCAGGAAATCGGCATGGAGACGGTCGCGGGCTATGCGGAACGTTTCGGCGTCTACAACCCGATGTCGCCCTTCCTCGCCAATGCGCTTGGTGCGCAGGAAACCACGCTGTTCCAGATGGTTGCGGCCTATGCGATGTTCGCCAATGGCGGCGAGCGGGTGGAGCCGACGCTGGTGGACCGGGTGCAGGACCGCTGGGGCCGCACCGTCTATCGCCATGACCAGCGCGTGTGCAACGATTGCCAGGCGGACAGCCTGCCGCCCGGCAAGGCACCGCAGATCGCCTCGAACCGCGAGCGGGTGATGAACGCCATCACCGCCTATCAGCTGACCTCGATGCTGGAAGGCGTCGTGCAGCGCGGCACCGCGCGCGGCATCAACCTGCCGGTGCCGATCGCCGGCAAGACCGGCACCACCAACGAGGCCAAGGACGTGTGGTTCATCGGCTTCTCCTCGAACCTCGTTGCGGGCTGCTACATCGGCTACGACCAGCCGCGCAGCCTCGGCGGCGCCTCGGGCGGCGGCATGTGCGGCCCGGTGTTCCAGAGCTTCATGGAGGAGGCGATCAAGGAATATGGCGGCGGCAAGTTCAAGGTGCCGCCGGGCGGGCATTTCATCAAGATCGACCGCTTCACCGGCGCGCGCCTGCCCGACGACGCGGTGGGCGACCATGTCGTGTCGGAATATTTCCGCGATGGCGAGGACGGGTTTATCGGCTTTGGCGCCTATGTCGATGGCGGTTTTGCCATGGGCCAGAACCTGCCGCTGTTCGCCTATGGCGAGCAGGGCGGCGACGAGGGCACCGCGATCACCACCTCGACCGGGCAGAGCCGTGTGATCCCGAAGAAGGCCGATTTCGGCACGCTGAGTTCGGGCGGGCTGTACTGAGTTTGCTGGCGGAGGAGGGGGGCCGTCTGCCCCCCTCTTGGCGCCTTGCGCCAATTCACCCTCCGAGGATATTTGGAAAAGGCAAAGGGCAAGAGGTGCGGCCGTGTAGGCCCGCGCCTTGCCTCAGCGGGTCGATGGCGCTATGTCAGGCGCCTGAACCAGCCGGAAGTGACCCATGCGCGCCGAGACCCAGAACACCTGCGAAACCATCCGCAAATCGCTGAAACTGCTCGGCCAGCGGATGGACTGGGAGACAGCGCCGCACCGGCTTGAAGAGATGAACGCCATGATCGAGGATGGTGACCTGTGGTCCGATCCCGAGCGCGCGCAGAAGCTGATGCGCGAGCGGCAGGTGCTGATGGACAAGGTCGAGACCTACCGCCGCATCGAGGCGGGGCTGAACGACAATGTCGAGCTGATCGGCATGGGCGAGGCCGAGGGCGATGACGAGATCATCGCCGAGGCCGAGGCCAGCCTGAAGGCGCTGGCCGCCGAGGCCGCAGCGAAGGAGCTGGAGGCGCTGCTGGATGGCGAGGCCGATGGCAATGACACCTTCCTCGAGATCAATGCCGGCGCGGGGGGGACCGAGTCCTGTGACTGGGCCTCGATCCTGGCGCGGATGTATGTGCGTTGGGCCGAGAAGAAGGGCTACAAGGTCGAGCTGATGGCCGAGACCGCGGGCGAGGAGGCGGGCATCCGCTCGGTTTCCTACAAGATCGCCGGGCAGAACGCCTATGGCTGGCTGAAGTCGGAATCGGGCGTTCACCGGCTGGTGCGCATCTCGCCCTATGATAGCGCGGCGCGGCGGCACACCTCGTTCTCCTCGGTCTGGGTCTATCCGGTGGTGGACGACAATATCGAGATCGTGATCCCGGACAACGAGATCCGCATCGACACCTACCGCTCCTCGGGCGCGGGCGGGCAGCACGTCAACACCACCGACTCGGCGGTGCGGATCACCCACTTGCCCACCAATATCGTGGTGACGAGTTCGGAAAAGTCGCAGCACCAGAACCGCGCCAACGCCATGGCGGCGCTGAAATCGCGGCTCTACCAGATGGAGCTGGACCGGCGGAATGCCGAGGTGAATGCGCAGCACGCCGCCAAGGGCGATGCCGGCTGGGGCAACCAGATCCGGTCTTACGTGCTGCAGCCCTACCAGATGGTGAAGGACCTGCGCACCGGGCATGAGACCTCGGACACGTCGGGCGTGCTCGACGGCGATCTCGATGCCTTCATGGCGGCGACGCTGGCGATGGACGTCGCCGGCAAGAGCCGCGCCGAGGCCAATGCCGAGGCCTAGGGCAGCACTCTGGCGGGGCTGGACCGTGCCGGCGGGCGCGCTGTTCCTGGCGCCAGAGGCCGCGTGGCCTTGGGCAACGTGCACAGAGGTCGCGCCGCGGGAGGCGCGAAGCCGGACACTGGAAACGCGGTTCGAGGCGACACGCGCAAGGCTCCCGGCGCCGGGATGCGCGCGGCCAGCGCGCCCAGGATCGACGGGCGGGCTCCCGGCGACGCGCGCGAAGCTTCCGCTGCCGGTGGCGCAACGCCAGACACCGGGGACGCGGCTCGCGGGGCTGCCGCTGCGCGACGGCACATGACGAGGCCGATGCGCGACACCGCCCATGATCCTGCGGCGCCGCGCCGGGCGCTGATCGTGGCGCATGGCCAACCCTCCGACCCCGGCCCGGCCGAGGCGGCGCTGGCGCGCTTCGCCGACCGGGTCGCGGCGGAGCTGCCGGGGGGCTGGCAGGTGGCATCGGCGACGCTTGCCGCGCCGGGTGCGCTGGAAGCGGCGCTGGCGGGGGCGGGTGCAGGGGGGCCCGGCGCCGGACCGCTGCTGATCTATCCGATGTTCATCGCCGATGGCTGGTTCACCCGGGTCAACCTGCCGGCCCGCCTGCACGCGGCGGGACTCGGATTGGTGGCGAGCGCGGGCGGGGCTGCGATGCCGGCCGCAGCCGCCCCTGGCCTTGGCAGCCGCGATGAGGACGACCCGGCGCTGGCCGGGGCCAGGGGCCCTGAGGCGGGCGCGTTGCATCAGGCGGGGAAGGCGCACGCGGCCCCCGGCCACACGGGCGCCGCAACCGGTCATGTAGCCCAGGATAGGGGCACCGAGGAAACGGGCGCCGGGCAATTGGGTGCCGGGGTCGTGGGCGCCGGGGATATGGACCCCGAGGATATGGGCGGCGAGGATAGGAGCGGCGAGGATAGGAGCGCCGGGCCGGATGGGCCGGGCGAACCGGGTCCGGGCGCCGCGGAAGGCTTCGCCAGGCCGGGCGCGGCTGCCGGTCAAGGGCGCGCGCGGATTCTCGCGCCCTTCGGCCTCGATCCCGGCATCTTGCCGCTGGCGCTGCAGGTGCTGGCCGCGGCGCTGGCAGAGGCAGGGCTGCGCGCGGCCGAGACCCGGCTGATCCTGGCTGCGCATGGCTCGTTCAAGAGCCCGGCCCCAGCGGCGGTGGCGCGCCGCCTCGGCCGCGCGATCATCGCGGAAATGCCCTTTGCCGAGCTGCGCACCGCCTTCATCGACCAGGCCCCGCGGATTGCCGACAGCGCCCGGGAGCTGCGGGCGCCTGCGCTGTGCCTGCCGCTTTTCGCTGCCGCTGGCGGTCATGTCGAGGAGGACCTGCCCGCCGCCCTGGCCGAGGCGGGGTTTGCCGGCCGCATCCTCGCGCCGCTGGGGCTCGCGGCCGGGGCGCCCCGGCTCGTCGCGGCGGCGCTGTCGGAGGCGGGGTCGGAGGCGGGGGCGGGGGCGGGGGCTGCGGCAGAGACTGCAGCGGAGACTGCGGCAGGGGCTGGGGCCCGCCCGGCGCCTTGACCCTTGGGCGCCGGCCCGGTTTGGCGCTTTGGCTGTCCGGCGGTGGCGCTTCCCATGGTTGGGCGCGACCCGCGTGGCGCCGCGAGGGGACTTGGTGGGCAGCCGGGTTACACTCCATGGCCGCTCGGCGGGCGAGGCATCCCCGCTTGCCCGAGGCCGGACCCGCGCCGGACCAGGCCTTGGGGCGGGTCAGAAGTCCTCCCAGTCGTCGTTGCCGGCTGCGGGTTTGACGGCCAGGGCGGTCAGGCGGCGCCCGCCACCAGCGGCGATGGCAACCTTGGGGGCAGGCTGGGGCGCGGGACGCGGCGCCGGTTTGCCTGGCGCCCGGGCCGGTGCGGCCGCAGCATGCGGGCGCGCCGCCGCGCGGTTCTGGCCAGCCGTGCCGGCGGTTCCGGTGCGGAACCGGCTCATGGTCGCGGTCAGGGCCTCGGCCTCGCGGTTCAGCGAATGGCTTGCGGCCGTGGTCTGCTCGAACATCGCCGCGTTCTGCTGGGTCACCTGGTCGAGCTGGTTCACCGCGATATTGATCTCGGCGAGGCCCGAGGACTGTTCGCGCGACGACACCGCGATATCGGCGACGCAGGAATAGATGTCCGCCACCGAGGTTTCGATGCCGCCCAAAGCCTGGCCGGCCTGGCCGACCAGATCGACGCCGCGCTTGACCTGGTGCGAGGAGGCCGAGATCAGCCCCGCGATCTCGCGCGCCGCTTCCGAGGAACGCTGCGCCAGCGCCCGCACTTCCGAGGCGACGACGGCGAAGCCTCGCCCCGCCTCGCCGGCCCGGGCCGCCTCGACCCCGGCGTTCAGCGCCAGCAGGTTGGTCTGGAAGGCGATCTCGTCGATCACGCTGGTGATGCGCGAGATCTTGCCGGAACTTTCCTCGATCTCTCCCATCGCCACCACCGCCTCGCGCACCACATTGCCCGACATCTCGGCATTGGCCTTGGCTTCTGAGACCATGCGGTTCGCCTGGGCCGCGACCTCGGCGGCGGATTTGACCGAAGAGGTGAGCTGGTCGAGCGCCGCCGCGGTCTGTTCCAGCGTCGCCGCCTGCTGTTCGGTGCGCCGGCTGAGATCGTCGGCGGCAGAGGAAATCTCTCCGGCCTCGCCGCGGATCGCCTCGGCATTCTCGACCACGCCCTGCATTGCGGCGCGCAGCTGGTCCGTCGCCTCGTTGAAATAGGCGCGCAGCCGTTCATACTCCGCCGAGAAGGGCTCGGAGAGCTTCGTCGTCAGATCCCCGGCTGCCAGCTGTTCCAGCCCCAGCCGCAGGGCTTCGACGACGCGGTGCTGTGCCGCTTCCATCTGGGTGCGGGCGGTCTCGGCCGCCGCCCTGGCCATCTCGCTGGCCGTCACGTCGGTGCCGAGCAGGATCAGGCTGCGCACCTGGCTCTTGCGGTCGCGCACGCCCCCGAAGCTGCCATCGAGGATGACCTCGCCGCCATCCGGTCGCTCCAGCCGGATCTGGCCGCTGACGCTCTGGCCCGAGTTGAGGGCCTGCAACATCTTCTCGGGATCCTCGAACCCCTCGATCTTGACCTTGCTGCGGAAATCCACGCCGGCAAGCTGTTCGATCCCGCGGCCGACGGCGCGGAAGAACGTGGCATTGGCCGATTCGAGTTGGCCGGACGGGGTGAACTCGGCGCGCAACTGGTTGGCGTCGATCGCCTCGAGCACGGCGGCATTGCGCAGTTCGACCGACATGTCCTTCCACTCGACGACAAAGCCGATATGGCTGCCTTCGGCGCCGCGCACGGCGTTGATCTCGATCACCAGATTGGCGCGCCCGAACTGCAGCTCTGCCCTCAGCGGAAGTTTCGACAGGTCCGAGAGCCCGCGGCGCGCCGACATGTTGCCTTCGTGGAAATCATCCATGTTGCGTCCGACCAGCGCCGCGGGATTGAAGCTCGACACCCGGGCTCGGATGCCGGCCTCATGGCTCGTCATCAGGGCCACGAGAGCCGGGTTCACGAACAGGATCTTCATGTCGGTGTCGCAGATCATCAGCGCTGCGGAACAGCCTTCATAGGCCGAGCCCTTGAAGAGGCCGATCCGCGTTGCCTCGGCCGCGTCCTGCAGCGACGAGCGGAAGGTTTCCAGCGACTTGGCGATGGCGCCGATCTCGTCATGGCGGTTCAGCGCCGGCACCTCGACGGCATAGTCGCCCGCCGCCACCCGCTGCATCGCGCCGTTCACCGCCATCAGCGGCCGCGAGACCATGCGGCGGAACGGCATCGACAGAGCAAGCAACGAGATCAGCAGCAGCCCGCCGCCGGTCAGATAGGCGCGAATATGGGCGTCGCGCACAAGTTCGGTCGCAAGGTTGGCGTTGGCCTTCATCACCACCGCACCTGCCACCTCGGCGTCCTTACCGAAAAGGGCGGGATGCGCGAATGTCTGATGGTCGCCGGGGGTGTGGATGTGGTTGGCCTTGATCGCCTCAAGCGCCGCCGATGCCATGGCCGCGGAAGGCTCCTCTCCGACCTGGGCCAGCAGCACGCCTTGCAGATCATAGGCGGCCAGCGACAGCACGGTCTCCGGGGCTTCCTCCAGCGCGCGAAGAAACAGCTCTGTCACGGCTGGCGCGTTCTTGAAGTGAAGACTGGCACCCACCTCGTGTCCCACCATGTTCACGATCAGGCTTGCCTGGGTGTCCACCCCTTCCCGGGCCAATTTGCCCGTGGAGCGGGCGTCCATGATCGCCATCGTGAGGATGATCACGGCGGAGCAGATCGCGAACAGCATCGCGGTCTTGGCGAAGACCGATCGGGGCAGAAGGCGGGCGCCGCGCGCCGGGTCTTTGGTGCGAGCCATGAATGGGCATCCTTGCAGGGCAATGGGAAAGCGACGGCCGGGCCAATGCCCCGGCCTCGGAGGATCAGAATGATTCGGCGTTGAGCGCGACGGTGATCGCGCCGATCGGCTGGCCGCTGGCCGGGTCGGTGACGGTCATCGACACCTGCGCCTGATAGACTTGGGTGGATTCGTCGAGTTCGATCGCCCCAAGGTGCAAGGCACCGGGGCCGACGGGATAGGTCGCGGTGAACTTCTCTTCATCGCCCTGCCAGAAGTCCGACGTGATCCCCGAGGCCGCGACATTGAGCCCGAGCGCATCCACCACGAACACCTCGGTGATGGTTCCCCCGGCTGCCTGCACCTGGGCGCGCAGGAAATCCGAGGCCGGGCTGTCCAGCACCGGGGTGATTGTCGGCATCTGCGGCGCGCCCACCTCGGCCCGCCAGGCAAGATCCAGCGCCTGCACGCCTGCCGGCGTCAGCGCGGCGCGGGCGCTGTTGGCGGCGGTGATCGCGTCGATCAGCACCGGGTCCTGCGCCCAGGCGGCGACCTCGGTTTCGGCATAGGCTTGCAGGCGGCTTTCAAGCTCGGCCGACTGGGCGGGCAGGGCGGTGATGGCGGCAAGCGCAAGGGCTGCGGCGGCAAGGTGGCGGGGCATGAATGGTCTCTCCCTGTGCGCGGCGCAACGGGGCGCCGGGGTCCTCAACTGGAGGGCAAGGTAGAGATCGCAGGTTTCCGCTTGCTTAACCGCGGCGGGGTCGTTCGCGTTTTACGCAAAAGGGCGGGAGGTCAGCCAAGCGTCGCCAGCGCCGGGAAGGTCTCCAGCAGCCACCAGGAGAATTGCGAGAAGCCGCCGGTCAGCATCAACAGGCCGATGGTCCACAGCAAAAGGCCCATGATCCGCTCGATCCGCTCCATATGGCGCTTGAAGAAGGCCATCGCGCCGGTTAGCCGCGGGAAGAAGGCGGCGACCAGCAGGAAGGGGATGCCAAGCCCGAAGGCATAGATCGCCAGCAGCCCGGTGCCGCGCGTGAGGCTGTCATCCTGCGCGGCCAGGCTGAGGATCAGGCCAAGCTGCGGGCCGATGCAGGGCGTCCAGCCGAAGGCAAACGCCAGCCCCAGCACATAGGCGCCAAGGGCCGAGCCGCCGCGGTCGCCCGCATCCATCCGCGCCTCGCGCTCCAGCAGCGGGATGCGGATGACGCCGAGGAAATGCGCGCCAAAGACCATGACCAGAACCCCGGCGGCGGTGTTGAACCAGCCCTGGTTCTGCAAGAAGAACCGCCCGAAGATCGAGGCGGTGAAGCCGAGGAACAGGAAGACGGTGGAGAGGCCGAGCACGAAGAACGCCGCCGCCAGCAGCGCCTTGCGGCTGGCGCGGCCCTCGCGGCCCAGATCGGCCATGCCGATGCCACCCATATAGGCCAGGTAGGGCGGCACGATCGGCAGCACGCAGGGCGAGAGGAACGACAAGAGCCCTGCGACGAGGGCCACGGTGGCGGCCGGCAGGAAGCTGGCGTCGATGAGGTCTATCCCGAACATGCCAAGGGCTTAGCCGATCCGCCGCGCCCCGTCACGCGGCAAGCCATCACTTCGCCGTGGACAATTCGCCCCATGGCGCCTACGCCGCCGGAATGGAACCCGACCTTGAAATCGACGCGCGCGGGCTGCTCTGCCCGCTGCCGGTGCTTAAGGCCCGCAAGGCGCTGCTCGGCCTGCCGCCGGGCGCGGTGCTGCGGATCTGGACGACCGATCCGGTCGCCTGGATCGACCTGCCGCATTTCTGCGCTGAGGCCGGGCATACGCTGCTGTCGGCCGAGGCTGCGGGCGGGGATCAGGGATTCACGATCCGGCGGGGGTGAGGGCGAGTTTCTTGGGCCTGCCGGCTCAAGCCGTCACCTCTCATGCCGCGCCGCTTACCTTGGCGAAGGCCATCGCCTTCGCCACAACCTGACACATCATCTTGCACCGGACGGGCCCCCAAAGGGCCCGGCCAGCGCCCGCCCCGCCTCTGGCGGGCGCTTCTCGCCCGCCAGGTCGGGCGCTGTCCTCATTCGGTTTTGTGTTGCCAGCGGCACCGGGCGACAGGTCCCGCACGGGCGGGGCGAGGCAGTGCCTCGCCTTTTTCCGCCCGAGTTGGGCGTTCGGAACGTCGCCGTGAGGCATCCATCCAAAGACTGCCGCCCCCAAACGACAAGCGCCGGACCCGAAGGTCCGGCGCTGTGCCGGGATCGCCGTGAGGCGGGGCGCTTAGCGTGCCCACCAGCCGCGGCGCTTGGGCTTGTCGCCCTCTTCCGCAGCCGGTTCGGGCGCGGGTTCCGGGGCAGGCTCGGGCACCGTCACCGGGGCCAGCGCCTCGACCAGTTCCGCCGCGGCGGCCAGATCGGCCTCGGGCTCGGCCGGGGTGCGGGTCTCGCCAGCGGCGTCCCCTGCCTCGGCGACGGGGGCATCCGCCACCGTCTCGGCAACCGGAGCGTCCGCCACCTTCTTCGCCCGCGGCTTGGCCGGGGCGCGGGTGCGCTTGGGCTTGGCTGCGGGTTCAGCCGCTTCCGGGGCGGCAGCTTCGGCAGCGTCTGCAGCAGCCGCCTCCAGCAGGGCGCCGGCCTTGGCGCGCGGCTTGCGGGTGCGGGTCTTCTTCTTCGGCGCTTCGGCCTCCGCCTCCGCAGCAACCGCTTCCGGCTCTGCCGCAGCTTCCGTCACCATTGCGCTTTCCGGCGCTTCGGCTGCGTCGGCAGCGGCGTCATCGCCGTCATCCTCGCCGTCGCCCTCGTCCTGATCAGACCCGGCCTCGGTCCCGGCGTCTGCGCCGTTGCCATTGCCGTTCTTCTTCTTGCGCCGACGCCGGCGCTTCTTCTTGGGACCGCGCTCGCCATCCCCCTCGGCCGCAGCCTCGGGCGCCGCCAAAGCCGGGGCCGCCACCGCAGCCACCGGGGCAGCCGTCTCGACCTCGTCCTCTTCGACCTCGACGGCGATGTCTTCCTCGTCCATCTCCGCCATCAGCGCGGCATCGGTGGCCGAGACCACCTGCAGCAGCGATTCCGGCACGTTGCGGATCGCGGTCTTGAACTTCTCGACCACGAAATCGGGGCTGACCAGCGAGGGGTCGGCCTCGACGCGCACCGACATGCCGTAGCGCGCCTCGATCTGCGCCACATGCTCGCGCTTCTGGTTCATCAGGAAGTTGACCACCGCCACCGGCGCGCGCAGCAGAACCTCGCGCGAGCGTTTGCGGGTGCCCTCTTCCTCAATCGCCCGCAGGATCGACAGCGCAAGGCTGTCATCCGAGCGGATGATCCCGGTGCCGTGGCAATGCGCGCAAGGCTGGGTCGTGCTTTCCAGCATCCCCGGGCGCAGGCGCTGGCGGCTCATCTCCAGCAGGCCAAAGCCCGAGATGCGGCCAACCTGAATGCGGGCGCGGTCGGTCTTCAGTTTGTCCTTCAGCTTCTTCTCGACGGTGGCGTTGTTGCGCCGCTCTTCCATGTCGATGAAGTCGATGACGATCAGCCCGGCAAGGTCACGCAGGCGCAGCTGGCGGGCGATTTCCTCGGCGGCCTCGGAGTTGGTCTTCAGCGCCGTTTCCTCGATCGAGCCTTCCTTGGTGGCCCGGCCCGAGTTCACGTCGATGGCGACAAGCGCCTCGGTGATGCCGATCACGATGTAGCCGCCGGATTTCAGCTGCACCACCGGGTTGAACATCCCCGACAGATAGCCTTCGACCTGGAAGCGCGCGAACAGCGGCTGCGGCTCGGCATAGCGCTTCACCGCCCCGGCATGGGTCGGCATGATCATCTTCATGAAGTCCTTGGCGGTGCGATAGCCGCGCTCGCCCTCGACGATGACCTCGTCGATCTCCTTGGAATACAGGTCACGGATCGACCGCTTGATCAGGTCGCCTTCCTCGTAGATCGGGGCGGGGGCGATGGATTTCAGCGTCAGGTCGCGGATCTGCTCCCACAGGCGCAGCAGGTATTCATAGTCGCGCCGGATCTCGGACTTGGTGCGCTGGCTGCCCGCGGTGCGGATGATCAGCCCGGCGCCTTCCGGCACCTCGATCTCACCGGCGATTTCCTTGAGCTTCTTGCGGTCGGCGGCATTGGTGATCTTGCGGGAAATGCCGCCACCGCGCGCGGTGTTCGGCATCAGCACGCAGTAGCGGCCCGCGAGCGACAGGTAGGTGGTCAGCGCGGCGCCCTTGTTGCCACGCTCTTCCTTGACGACTTGCACCAGCAGGATCTGCCGGACCTTGACCACTTCCTGGATCTTGTAGCGGCGCGGACGCGGTTTCCGCGGGCTGCGGATTTCCTCGGCCACATCCTCTTCGGCGATGGACTCGATCTCGTCATCGGTCTCGGCGGCGTGGTCGGCGGCGACATAGGGCTCGTCGGCCTCGGGCTCGGATTCCGCGGCGTTCTCGGCATCTTCCTCGGCCTCGGCCTCGGTCTGCGCGCCACCGCGTCCGCCACGACGGCGACCGCCGCGCTGCGGGGCCGGGCGGGCATGTGCCGCCTCCTCGGACGCGGAATCGCCGCCGACATCCTCGGGGGCGTCCTCTCGGGCCATGTCGTCGGCCGCGTCGTCGGCCATATCTTCGGGCGCGTCATCCTCGGACAGGTCGACGATATCCATGCTGGAAATCTCGTCGCCACTGGTCACCGCGTCATCCGACCGGGCGGATTGCGCGCGCGGCTGGCTGCGGCTCTGGCGCTTGCGGGCCCGGGCGGCGTCCTCGGCCTCCTGCGCCTCGGCAAAGGCGCGTTCCTCGGCCAGCAGCGCCTGGCGGTCGGCCAGCGGGATCTGGTAGTAATCCGGGTGGATTTCCGAGAAGGCGAGGAAACCATGCCGGTTGCCGCCGTAATCCACGAAGGCGGCCTGCAGCGAGGGTTCGACCCTAGTTACCTTGGCGAGGTAGATGTTCCCCGCCAGCTGGCGCCTGTTGAGTGTTTCAAAGTCGAATTCTTCAACCTTGTTTCCGTCCACCACGACGACGCGGGTCTCTTCCGCGTGCGTGGCATCGATGAGCATCTTCTTTGCCATTGTATCCGTATCTCGCGCGGCAAGACCCGCCTGCGGCCAGGGGCCGGGCACGGGTGTCGACGCGAAGTTCCATTGAGGCGAGGCGCACGGAGGAAGGCGCGGCTGCAGCGGCGGCGCTTGGCCTGCCCCTGTCCTGCCTGATCGTCTTCACGCGCTGCATCGCGGTTCTTGTCCCGGCGACCCGGAGGCCACCATTGAATTGGCCCCTTCGGCAGATGCCGTCAGGACGAATGAGCGGCCTTGCGGCCCAATCGATCCATTCGCGCGACATGGGGGCCCTTGTCAGGGGCCGAACGCCGGGAATGGCAGCGAAACTGATGGATCGGCGGCGCGGCAAGCGCGGTCCGGCCGATGTTTTTCGACTGTAGCGGGGAACGGCGCGCAAATACAATCGGTTTTTCGGGCGCCGGTTTTGCCCTCGGCTTTTCAGCGCCCAGACCGAGCCCCCGCAGAGCAGGGATCGCCAAGGGCTAAACCCGCGCCAGAACCGCGATTCCGACGATGCCGATCAAGATCGCCGGTGCAAGCAGCACCAGGCGATAGACAACCCCGTGCCAAGCCGGCTTCATTGCGTGGCACCGCCCGCAGATGTCGCCGCTCGCCCGCATCTTGTGGCCGCATTCATGACAGCGGAATAATCGCAACTGGATCGGTGATGACATGGCTGGAACTCCTGCCGGAGTTGGGCCTCCCCTTCCGACACCCTACGCTACACTGCAGCATTGGGCTAGGTCTCGAAGCCGCTGCCGGCCCGATCTTTCGCCATGTGAACGACCGGCCACAAGGCTGCGCTGCGCGGCGGCAAGGCTCAGAGGTAGTCCGACCGGCTCAGCGCATATTTCGCCATCTTCTCGTTCAGCGTGCGCCGCGGCAGGCACAGCTCGTCCATCACCGCGGTGATCGAGCCCTTGTGCCGGCGCATGGTGTTGTCGATCAGCATCTTCTCGAAGCTTTCGACATATTCCTTCAGCGGCTTGCCTTCGGTGCTGATCGCAGGGCCCGCCGCCTCGTTCTCGGTCATCAGCAGAGACGCGATGGAGCCCGATCCGCGCCGGTTCTGCAGCACGGCGCGTTCGGCCACGTTGATCAGCTGGCGCACGTTCCCGGGCCAGGGCGCCTGCAGCAGCTGCGCCGCCTCCTGCGCGGTGATCGCGGGGGCCTCGCAGCCATATTCCTCGGCAAACTGCTCGGTCATGCGGGTGAAGAGGGTCAGGATATCCTCGCCGCGGCTGCGCAGCGGGGGCAGGGTGATCTTCAGCGCCGACAGCCGGTAATAAAGGTCAGGGCGCAGCGCATCCTCGACCGTGCGGCCCTGCTGGTGATCGTTGCAGATCGCCACGATCCGGGTTTCCGCCGGGGTGCCCTGGTCGTTGATGAAGGTCAAGAGCCGCGCCTGCAGCCCCTGGCTCAGCGCCTCGACATCCTCCAGCAGCACGGTGCCGCCGCGGGCCTCCTCGACCAGCGGCAGCGGCCCGCCTTCTTCCGAGGGGCCGAACAGCCGCGCTGCCAGCACATCCTCGGAATAGGCCGCACAGGACAGCGAGGCGAATTTCTTGCCCGCGCGCGGGCCCACCGCGTGCAGCGCATGGGCGACCAGCGTCTTGCCGGTGCCGGTCTCGCCGTCGATCAGCACATGGCCGTCGGCCTGGCCGAGGTCGAGGATATCCTCGCGCAGCCGGTCCATCGCGGCGCTGGCACCGATCAGCTTGTGCATGATGCCGGAGCCGTCCGACAGCTCCTTGCGCAGCGCCCGTGCATCCAGCGTCATCCGCCGCGCCTGGGTGGCGCGCTTGGCCAGCTCGGTCATCCGGTCGGGGTTGAACGGCTTTTCCAGGAAATCCCAGGCGCCAAGCCGCATCGCCTCCACCGCCATCGGCACATCGCCGTGGCCGGTGATCATGATGACCGGCAGCCCCGAATCCTGGCTCATCAGCCGCTTGAGGAACACCATCCCGTCCATACCCGGCATCTTGATGTCCGACACCACCACCCCCGGCCAGTCCGAGCCGATGGCCTTCAGCGCATCCTCGGCGCAGGCGAATGTCTCGGTATCGAAGCCCGACAGCGCCAGCCACTGGCTGATCGACTGGCGCATGTCCTGTTCGTCATCGACGATTGCGACCTTCATGGTGCGTGCCATTGTTGTTCTACTCCGCTTGGTCGTTCTGTTTGTTCTGGTCTTGACGGCCGGTGTTTCCGGCGCCGGCTCATTCGGCGGCGCGGGCCTCGGTCCCCAATATGGGCAGTTGCATCTCGAATACAGCCCCGCCTCCCGGAGCATTGCGCGCCGTCAGCCGTCCGCCAAGGTCCTTCATGATGCCAGAGCTGATCGCCAGCCCCAGCCCGACCCCGTCGCCGGGCTTCTTGGTGGTCCAGAACGGCTCGAACAGCTTGTCGAGGTCGGAAATGCCATGGCCATTGTCGCGTACCGTCAGCCGCGCCGTCTCTCCCGCCGCCAGCAGGATCTCGATCTGCGGATCTCGGACCTCACGAATTGCGTCAAGGGCGTTTCGCAAAAGGTTGATGATCACCTGTTCCAGCCGGATGCGGTCGGCCATCACCATCACCGCGCCGCGCGGCACCGTGCGCACGATCCGGACCGCGCGCGTGCGCAGCTGCGGCTCCATCATCGTCAGCGCCGAAGACAGGCACAGCCGCAGGTCCACCGGCTCCAAGGCCTCGCCGCCCTTGCGCGCATAGGATTTCAGCTGCCGGGTGATCGCCCCCATCCGCTCGATCAGGTCGTCGATGCGCTGGAAGGATGACATCGCCTCGGCCGGGCGGTCGCGCTGCAGCAGCAGCCGCGCGCCCGCCAGATAGGTCTTCATCGCGGCCAGCGGCTGGTTCAGCTCATGGCTCACCGCCGCCGACATCTCGCCAAGCGCGGCCAGCTTCGACGATTGCGCCAGCGTCTGTTCGGCCACCGCCAGATCCTTCTGTGCCTTCTCGCGTTCCGCGATTTCGCGCTGCAAACGCGCGTTCAGCTGCCGCAGTTCCGCCGACTCGCGCTGGAACAGCCGCGTCTGCAGCCGCGCGCGGCGGCTGAGCTGGTAGAAGGCCAGCGCCATCAGGATCGCAAAGCCCATGATCTCCAGCGCCAGCACGGCATTCACCCGCTCGCGGATCGAATCGTAGGTGGAAAACGAGGTCATCCGCCAGCCGCGGAACGGCACCCGGCTGTCGATGCGCATCACCGCCTCGCCCTGCACATAGGCGTCGGGCGGATCATTGGCCCAATCCGCCGTCGCCTGCAGCGCCCGCCGGATCGCCGAGGGCGCCGACCGCACCGCCAGCGCCTCGTCCATCGTCAGCCCGCGCCAGCGCGGCTCGGTCGCCAGGATGATCCGGCCCTCGCTATCGGTCACCGCGATGGCATCGGCGATCACCGACCAGCTGCGCTCGAACTTCGACAGATCCACCCCGACCAGGATCACCCCCACCACCTGGTTGTCGAGCAGGACCGAGCGCGAATAGGTGAACTCGAACCCGCCGCTGCTGCGTTCCGTGACGGTGAAGACCGTATCCTTGGAGCGCATCCCGGCGATGTAATGCGGCGCCTGCGCCAGGTTGCTGCCAAGCTGGCTGCGGTCGGTCGAGGCCACCACCCGGCCGTAGGCGTCCAGCAGCAGGATCGAGGCGGCGCCGATCTCCTTTTGTGCCGAGATCAGCCGGGCCGAGGTCAGCGCATAATTCTCGACATCCAGCGCATTGATCAGCTCCGGGTCGCGCGCCAGCAGCAGCGGCACCACCGAATTGCGCTGCAGCTCGGACAGGATGTTCCCGGTATAGAGCGCGACCCGAACCTCGGCCCGGTTGCGCGTGGTCTCGGAAAAGCGCGCCGTCAGCCAGGAGTTGGTGATCCAGATCACCGCGACCGCGACCATCACGATCCCGGCCACCACGCCGCGCAGCCACCACGCACTGCGCCGTCCGGCACGGGCCGGGGGCGGGGCAGGGGCTGGAATGTCGCTCAGGCTCATGCGCGCCAGCTTACGCAGCGCGCGCCCCGCCCTCAAGCCGGCGCCGGTCAGGCTGCGGCCATCGCGCCCAGAATCGAGCGGAACAGCGCCGATCCATCGGTGCCGCCCTGCGCCGGGTCCACCGCCCGCTCGGGATGCGGCATCATCCCCAGCACCCGGCGGTTTGGGCTGAGGATGCCGGCAATGTCCGCCATCGCGCCATTGGGATTGGCAACATAGGTGAAGGCGATGCGATCCTCGCCCTGCAGCCGCGCCAGCCCCTCGGCGTCAATCGTGTAGTTGCCGTCATGATGCGCGACCGGAATGCGCGCGACATCGCCCTTTGTCCAGGCGTTGGTATAGGGGCTGTCGGCGGTGGCGATGCGCAGATCGACCGGCTTGCAGACGAACTTGAGGCTCGCGTTGCGCATCAGCGCGCCGGGCAGCAGCCCCATCTCGGTCAGCACCTGAAAGCCGTTGCAGATCCCCAGCACATGCCCGCCCTTGCCCGCGAAGGCCCGCACCGCCACGGCGACCGGCGATTGCGCGGCAATGGCCCCGCAGCGCAGGTAGTCGCCATAGGAAAAGCCGCCCGGCACGCCGACGATATCGGTGCCGGCGGGCAGTTCGCTGTCCTTGTGCCAGACCCGCGCCACCTCGAAGCCCGCGCGCTCGAAGGCGACGGCCAGATCGCGGTCGCAATTGGAACCCGGAAAGGTCAGGACAGCGGCTTTCATCGGCGAGCGCTCCATCGGCTGGGGAATGGCGCTGCCATAGCGCGAAGGCGCGCGTTTGGCCAGAGGGGATGGGGGGGTGGGGATGCGCTTCCGCCTACCAGCGCAGTTTGAGGAAAATGTCGTCGCCCGGTTCTATCTGATTGTCTTCGAAGAATTTTTTCCAGTCGATCGTCCTCCCGTCTTTGTCGGAACCGATCCGAATGTTTATCCCCGAATCCTGAACGGCATTTTGCACTCGCGTCAAACCCTCGCGGACCGCTGCGATTTGCCCCTCTTGGTTGTCGCTCCGGCGCATTAACTCACCCATCTGTTCCTGCATCTTGGCACGAACGGCGGTGTCGTCTCGCACTGACGACGTGAGATTGTCGATTGATGACTGCAGCCCTCGCATCGCCTCGTTTGCGCTAGAGGTGTTTGCACTGACCACATAGTCGGCGACCTTAAAGGCGACAACAGATGCAAGCATGGTCCCCACAGCCCAAGCAACCACTGTTCTCACCAACCAGATGGTCCATCCTACATTGCCCATCTACTTCTCCCCTGACCCGCCTCGTGCCCGGTTACCATAGGCGGGCGTCGAAACGATAGTCAGCTAATTGCTAGCTAACCCAATCTCATTGTTCAGCCCCCGCCCGATAACCCCCTTATTCCGGCCCGATTTCCCCGCTACTCTGCCCCCGAACGGGCAGGGGCTGCGGATGAGCGACGACACCGAGGTGGCAAGGCGGCGGGTGTTCTACATCCCCGGCTATGACCCGATCCATCCCCGCCGCTACCGCGAGCTCTACCGCCGCGAGGGCGCCGATCAGGCCCGCCTGTCCGGCTACAGCCTCACCCTGCGCCCCAAGCGCAGCGGCGGCGCCTATGGCTGGCATGTCGAGGCGCAGATCGAGGGTGCCAGCACGCAGGCCGATATCGACGTCCTCGTCTGGTCCGACATCGTCCGCGGCTCGATGGGCCAGTCGATCCTCGCCACCTATGGCCAGCTGGCCCGCACCGCCTGGGTCTACATCGCCTCGGGCGCGCTGTTCCGCCTGATGCGGCTGCGCAAGGGGCCGATGATCGCCGCGCTCTACCCGGTCGGGATGCTGCTCTTGCAACTGGCGCTGGCGCTGCTGGCGGGAAGGCTTGGCGGCGGGCTGGCGGCTTGGGGGGCAACAGTTGCCGGCCTGCCGGCGCTGCTCGCCACCGCCCTCGGCTGGACCGCCGCCGCCGCCACCCTCGCCTTCGTCCTCATCCGCTTCCGTCGCGCCGACCCGCGCTTCTACGCCTATTACCTCATGCATGACTTCGCCTATTCCGCCCGCTGGCAAGGCGCCAACCCGCCCGAGCTCGAGGCGCGGATGGCCGAGTTCGCCGCCACCATCGCCGAGGCGCTGACCGAAGACTGGGACGAGGTGCTGATCGTCGGCCATTCCTCCGGCGCGCATCTCGCCATCTCGATCCTCGCCGACCTGATCCGCGAAGGCAGGGTGCCCGCCACCGGCCCCGCGCTCTCGCTGCTGACCCTCGGCCAGGTGGTGCCGATGGTTTCCTTCCTGCCAAAGGCACAGCGCCTGCGCCGCGACCTGCGCGAGCTGTCGCAGCGCGAGGAACTGACCTGGATCGACGTCACCGCCCCCGGCGACGGCTGCGCCTTCGCGCTCTGCGATCCGGTGGCCGTCACCGGCGTGGCGCCACCCGGCAAGCGCTGGCCGCTGGTGCTGACTGCCGCCTTCACCCGCACCCTCAGCCCGGCGCGCTGGAAGGCGCTGCGCTGGCGCTTCTTCCGGCTGCATTTCCAGTATCTCTGCGCCTTCGACGCGCTGCCGGGCGAGGCGGATGACTACGACTACTTCCGCATCACCGCCGGCCCGCGCACACTGGCCGCCCGGCTCGGCGGCCGAAGCCCGGCGAAAAGCCGCATTGAAACTCCCGCAAGCCGCTATACGGATTGCGGATGATCCTTCCCCCCAAACCGCCCTCCCGCCCCGACAAGGTCTCGCTCTGGCGCTACCTGCGGCTCTTCCGTGCCGATATCCTCTCGGCGCAGCCGGCGCGACTGTATCGGGCCTGGATGGCCGAATTCCGCACGCCCTTCTTCAGAAGTTACCTTTGCAACGACCCGCAACTGATTGATCTCGTTCTCAAAGAACGCCCCGGCGACTTCCCCAAATCGAACCGCATCCGCGAGGGGCTGGCGCCCTTGCTCGGCAATTCCGTCTTCGTCACCAATGGCGAGCAGTGGAAGCGCCAGCGCCGGATCATCGACCCCGCCTTCGAGGGCGGCCGCCTGCGCGACACCTATCCCGCGATGCTGGAGGCCAGCCTCGCCGCCCGGGGCCGCTTGATGAAGAACGCCGGCCAAGACATTGAGATCGAACAGGAAACCAGCCACGCCGCCGCCGACGTGATCTTCCGCACCCTGTTCTCGATCCCCATCGAACACGAAGTCGCCGCCGAGGTCTTCACCCAGTTCCGCGACTACCAGCGCACCCAGCCGCTCTTGAACCTCGCCGCCTTCCTGCCGATCCCGCGCTGGATGCCGCGCTTCCACCGCCGCGCCACCCGCGAGACGGCGAAGGCGATCCGCGCCCTGATCACCGGGCTCACGGCCGAGCGGATGCAGGAAATCGTCGCCGGCACCGCGCCCGATGACCTCGCCACCAAGATCATGACCACCGCCGATCCGGTCACCGGCGAGCGCTTCGGGGTCGAGGAGATGGTCGATCAGGTGGCGATCTTCTTCCTTGCGGGGCACGAGACCTCCGCCTCGGCGCTGGCCTGGGCGCTCTATCTGCTGGCAACGCATCCGGAGGTGCAGGAGCGGGTGGCCGCCGAAGTCGCGGACCTTGGCGAAACCCCGGACTTCTCAGCCGTTTCCAGGCTGAAGTTGACGCGCGACGTATTCCGCGAGGCCCTCCGCCTCTACCCGCCCGTCCCGATGATGGTGCGCGAGAACCGCTGCCCGGAAACCTTCCGCGGCCGGTATGTTGCCCCCGGCGCGCAGGTGGTGATCTCGCCCTGGCATGTGCAGCGGCATGAATGGATCTGGAGCAATCCCGACGCCTTCGACCCGGACCGCTGGCAGACCGAGGCCTGCCGCCATGCCGCGCGCGAGGCCTGGCTGCCGTTCTCGGCCGGCCCCCGCGTCTGCACCGGCGCCGGCTTTGCGATGATCGAGGGGCCGCTGATCCTCGCCATGCTGGTGCAGGCCTTCCGCTTCGAGCCTGTCGCCGGAAAAGTCCCGGTCCCCGTCGCCCATCTCACGGTGCGCGCCAAGGACGGCATCTGGCTGCGCCCCATCCCCCGCTTTGCTTTTTCCAAGTATCCTCGGGGGGGTGCGGGGGGCGGAAGGCCCCCCGCTTCTTCGCGTGACGGCGGCGCAGACTGACCGCCGGCACTGGACTCCGCCCGCGCCCCGGGCAAGTCTCCGCGCCATGAGCGCCCTGCCGGAAATCGCCCGCACCTTCCTGAAGCTCGGCCTCGTCTCCTTCGGCGGGCCGGCGGCGCATATCGCGCTGATGCACCGGGTGCTGGTGGATGAGCGGCGCTGGCTGACGGAAGCGGAGTTCCTGCGCGCGCTGTCGCTGTGCATGTTGCTGCCGGGGCCGGAGGCGACGCAGCTCGCCGCCTGGGCCGGCTGGCGCAGGGGCGGCGTAACGGGGGGCGTGATCGCCGGGGCGCTGTTCGTTCTGCCGGGCGCCGCGATCATCCTGGCGCTGGCGGCGGGCTATGTCGCCTTCGGGCAGGCGCCGGCGGTGGCGGCGCTGTTTCTGGGCGTGAAGGCTGCCGTGGTCGCCATCGTGCTGCAGGCGCTGCTGCGCGTCGGGCGGCGGGCGCTGACCGGCAGGGCGCAGCGCGGGGTGGCGCTGGCGGCCTTTCTGGGCATCTTCGCGCTCGGGTTGCCGTTTCCGCTGATCCTGGCCCTCGCGGCGCTCTGGGGCGCCATCTTCGCCAAGGTGGCGCTGGAGCCTGCACCGGCGCCCGTGGCCGCGCCCGCACCGACGGGCGGCGCGGTGTTGGCCTGCCTTGGCCTCTGGGCCGCGCCGCTGGCGCTGCTCTGGGCGATCAAGGCCGAGTTCCTGCTGGCCATTGGCCTCTTCTTTTCCAAGCTGGCGCTGCTGACCTTCGGCGGCGCCTATGCGGTGCTGGCCTGGATGGTGGATGCGGTGGCGCAGGACCGCGGCTGGGTCACGACCGCGCAGATGATGGATGCGCTTGGCCTCGCCGAGACCACCCCCGGCCCGCTGATCCTGGTGACCGAGTTCGTCGGCTTCGTTGCAGGCTACGCGCAGGGCGGCTGGGGCATGGGCCTCGCCGCGGCGCTGCTGGTGCTGTGGGTCACGTTCCTGCCCTCGTTCCTGTTCATCTTCGCGCTGGCCCCGCTGATGGACCGCCTGACCTCGGCCCCGCGGCTGGCGGGCGCGTTGCAGGGGGTGACGGCGGCGGTGGTGGGGGTGATCGGCAATCTGGCGGCAATCTTCGCGCTGCATGTGCTGTTCGGCCCGCAAGGCGATGGCCCGCTGGCGCTGCCCGCGCCGGACTGGGGCGCCTTCGATCCCGCCGCGGCGCTGATCGCGGCGGCGGCAGGGGCGCTGCTGCTGGCGCTGCGCTGGCCGCTGGGGGCGGTGCTGGCGCTCTCGGCGCTGGCGGGGCTGGGGGCGTCTGCCCTCTGAATCCGCCCCTTTCCTTCGGGACCGAATCCCCTATGCTGGCCGCAACTGCACCCGCTACCCTCCCGCGGTATCCCCAAGCCCCTCGAGGTTCCGACATGGCCCGCCAGATCGACTACGGAAACCTGATGCACCGCGCGCTCCGCGGCCTCATCCAAGAGGTTCTTCAGGACGTGGCCGATCATGGCCTGCCCGGCGCGCATCATTTCTTCATCACCTTCGACACCACGCATCCCGATGCCCGGCTCGCGGACTGGCTGCGCGACCGCTATCCGCAGGAAATGACGGTGGTCATGCAGCACTGGTTCGACAACCTGGTGGTGGACGATGACGGCTTCGCCATCACGCTGAACTTCGGTGACATGCCCGAGCCGCTCTACATCCCCTTCGACGCGGTGCGCACCTTCGTCGATCCCTCGGTCGAGTTCGGCCTGCGCTTCGAGACGCAGGAGAGCGATGACGACGAGGACGAGGAGGATGAAGACGCGGACGAGGACGGCGCCGAGGACGAGGACGCCCCCCGCCAGGATGCCGAGGTGGTGCGGCTGGATACCTGGCGCAAGTAGCGCCAAGCAACGCCAAGCCAAGCAGCGCCGTTGCTTTTCGGAGCGGCATTTCCTATCACCCGGGCAACAGCTTCAGGAGGTTTGCCCGGATGACCACTACCCGCACCGAGACCGACAGCTTCGGCCCGCTCGAGGTTCCCGCCGACAAGTATTGGGGCGCGCAGACCCAACGCTCGATCATCAACTTCCCCATCGGATGGGAGCGGCAGCCCGTTGCGATCATCCGCGCGCTTGGCGTGATCAAGCAGGCGGCGGCCGAGGTGAACATGGCCACCGGCGCGCTCGATGCCGGGATCGGCAAGGCGATGGTGCAGGCCGCGTCCGAAGTGGTGGCGGGCCGGTTCGACGACAACTTCCCGCTGGTGGTGTGGCAGACCGGGTCGGGCACCCAGTCGAACATGAACGCGAATGAGGTGGTGTCGAACCGCGCCATCGAGATCCTGGGCGGCGAGATGGGCTCCAAAAAGCCCGTGCACCCCAACGACCATTGCAACATGGGCCAGTCGTCGAATGACACCTTCCCGACCGCGATGCATGTGGCCATCGGCATGATGGCCCGCGACGTGCTGCTGCCGGGGCTGGAAAAGCTGCACGGCGCGCTGGCGGCGAAATCCGAAGAGTTCAAGGATATCATCAAGATCGGCCGCACCCATACCCAGGATGCGACGCCGCTGACGCTTGGCCAGGAGTTCGGCGGCTATGCCCATCAGGTCGCCAAGGGGATCGAACGGGTCAAGGCCTGCCTTGGCGACATCTATGAACTGGCGCAGGGCGGCACCGCCGTTGGCACCGGCCTCAATACCAAGAAGGGCTGGGATACGGCGATTGCCGCGAAGATCGCCGAGATCACCGGCCTCCCCTTCGTGACCGCGCCCAACAAGTTCGAGGCGCTGGCCGCGCATGACGCGATGGTCATGTTCTCGGGCGCGCTGAAGACGGTGGCGGCGAGCCTGTTCAAGATCGCCAATGACCTGCGGCTCCTCGGCTCCGGCCCGCGCTCGGGCCTTGGCGAGCTGATCCTGCCGGAGAATGAACCCGGCTCGTCGATCATGCCGGGCAAGGTCAACCCGACCCAGGCCGAGGCGCTGACCATGGTCTGCGCGCATGTGATGGGCAATGACGCGGCGGTGGGCTTTGCCGGGTCCCAGGGGCATTTCGAGCTGAACGTCTACAACCCGATGATGGCCTATAACGTGCTGCAATCCATGCAGCTTCTGGGCGACGCGGCCGGCAGCTTCACCGACAACATGGTGGTGGGGACGCAAGCGAACATCCCGCGGATCGAGAAGCTGATGCGGGAATCGCTGATGCTGGTGACGGCGCTGGCCCCGACCATCGGCTATGATGCCGCGACCAAGGTGGCCAAGACCGCGCACAAGAACGGCACCACGCTGAAGGAAGAGGCGATCGCACTTGGCTATGTCGATGCCGAGACCTTCGACCGGGTGGTGCGGCCCGAGCTGATGATCGGTCCCGAGGACTGATGGCAGAGATCGTCAACCTGCGCACGGTCCGGAAGGCGAAGGATCGCGTGAAGAAACGCGCGCAGGCTGATGAAAACGCGGCGAAATTCGGTCGCAGCGGTGCCGAGCGAAAGCTGGAGGAAGCGCGGGCGGAAAAGGCCCGCGCGGATCTGGAGGGGCACAGGCGGGAGCCCGAAGGCGGCGAGGAATGAGCCGCCCGGTCAAGCGATCATTGACCTTGCAGGGCCACCGCACCAGCGTCTCGCTGGAGGAGGAGTTCTGGCGCGCCTTCCGCGCCATCGCGCGCGAGCGGGGCCAGGGCATCAACCAGCTTGCGGTCGAGATCGACGGCGCGCGGGCCGAGGAGACCGGCCTTGCCACCGCGATCCGGCTGTTCGTGCTGGCCGATCTGCAGGCGCGGCTGGCGGATCGGAACGCGGGCGGGGAGTGAGGGGATTAGGTGCAGGTTTCTGTTGCCAGGTACCTGCGAACCCCGCCTTACGCTGCTAAGCGCAAGGACTTAGTTTCGGCGACTCGAACTGCTTACGCAGCCAGAGCCATTGCCGGAGCACGGTTGTTGTTGGCAACTGTACATTTCGGACCGATAACGGTGGTACCTCACCGGGACAAAGCATAACCCCTTTAGACGTTCGTCGATCCTGTTTCGGCCCCATGCTCCCCCAACAAGGGAGTATATGGTGGAGCCGCCGGGTACCGCCCCCGGGTCCGAGCCGCTTATTACGAGCGCGTTTATGTCCATAGTCGGGGAAATCCCCGACAGCCCAGATATAGGCGGCGCGGGCGGGGGGCGCAAGGGTGCGCCTGTCGCCGCCCGCCGGGCGTGGCCAAAGCCGGGGGCCAGCCCCCGGACGTGGCTAAAGCCGGGGGCCAGCCCCCGGACCCCCGGGATATTTGGACCAGAACGATTGGGAAGGGGGCTGTCCTGGTGGCAACGTCGTTCGCCAATGCAAGGCGCCGCCCCGGAGGGCGGCGCAAGGCATTTGAGGCATGACGGGATCAGAACCCAGCCTTGATCTTCTCGAACTCGGCCAGCTGCTTTTCACGCTGCGCGGCGCTGTTCGGGGTCTGCGCCAGGATCGGGGCGCTGATCTCGGTCAGGCCGGCGGTGGTCAGCGTCTCGGCATCGACCAGATCCATGGCGGTGGTATTGGCATGGCCATAGCCGATGGCATCGACCAGCGCCGGGCCGGCCTCGGGGCGCAGCCAGGAGTTCACGAAGTCATAGAGCTTGTCTTCCGAGCCGGGGCCGTCCTTGAAGTTGACGAAGCCACAGAACCAGGTCGAGGAGCCTTCGGTCGTCTCGCGCTCGAAGCCGACCGGAAAGCCGTCATCCTGCAGATAGGCGACGCCGTCATTCCAGGACCAGGCCACCAGCACCTCGCCCGAGGCCATCAGCTGGCTCATCTCGGAGGGGTCGGCCCAGTAGCTGCGCACATTGGCATGGGCCTTGCGCAGCCAGTCCGCGGCAGCGGCGAACTGCTCGTCGGTGATGTCGGTCCAGTCGGTGACGCCGGTCGCCAGATAGGCCAGCGCCCAGACATCGTCCGAGCTGTCGGGGATCGACACGCGGCCTTCGTATTTCGGATCGAGGAACACCTGCAGCGAGGCGACGTCCTCCACCGGCACTTCCTCGGTATTGTAGGCAATCGCGGTAACGCCCCAGTCGGTCGGGATGTACCAAACGCCCGCCTCGTCCTTGAACACCGGCGAGTTCAGGAACTTGGGGTCGAGATTGGCGAATTCCGGGATGCGGCTGACATCCCAGGGCTCGATCAGCCCGGCATCGCGGTACTTGCCCACCATCTGCGAGCAGGGATGCGCGATGTCGGCGCGAAAACCCGAGGCGACCTTCTGGAAGGCCTCGTCATCGTCGCCATAGAAGGAATAGGTGGGCGAATCGCCATGCTTTTCCTTGTAGGTGGCGAACAGGCCCTCTTCCTCGAAGCCGGCCCAGTCGAAGACCAGAAGCTCGGGATCGGCAGCGAAGGCGGGCGCAGCGCAAAGCAGGGCTGCAGAAGCAAGCAGCAGCGAGTGGCGGGTCATGTCTGTCCTTTCGGCTAGCAGTCGATGTGAGAAGTTCCCCAAGCCAAAAGGCTAGGGCGAAGCATTTCTCGCAACAAGTGATTTGTCGGGCCGATGCCCTTCTGCGGCGCGAGGACGCGGTGAGTGCCGAAGGAAAGGGCAGCGCGCGAAACGGCTGCCAAGGCCGCGCCTTGACCCTGCGCGGCGGGCGTGGCCTGATCTGGCTGCCGAAGGCGGGCCCTGGACAAGGAGGATGGCGATGATCTCGGTGGAGGGATGCCGCACCCTGGCGCGCTACAATGCCTGGCAGAATGACAGTATTTTCGGCGCGGCGACGACGCTGGACGATGCGGCGCGGCGGGCGCTCCGCGGCGCGTTCTTCGGCTCGATCCATGCGACGCTGAACCATCTGCTCTGGGCAGACCGCATGTGGTTGAGCCGGCTTGGCCGGGGCGAGGCTCCGGCAGGCGGGATCGCCGGCAGCGTGGCGCTATATGCGGAATGGGAGGCGCTTTGCGCGGCGCGGCGCGCGATGGATGCCGTGATCGTGGACTGGGCGGAGGCCCTGTCCGAGCGCGAACTCGCGGGCGATCTTGCGTGGTATTCAGGCGCGACGGGGCGGGACATGGTCCGCCCGAGGGCGCTGTGCGTGCTGCACATGTTCAACCACCAGACGCATCACCGCGGGCAGGTCCATGCGATGCTGACCGCGGCGGGGGCGGTGCCCGGCCCGACCGATCTGGCCTTCGCGCCGGGCGAGGTGCTGGGGGCCTGACGGCCCGCGCGGATCAGATCGAGGTCGGAAAGCTCGCCGGATCGATGCCGAGGGTGCGCAGCGCGTCCGGATCGGGAGTGCGGTGGGCTTCCATCGCGGCAGACACGGACCGGGCCGCGGCGAAAGCGGCAAAGAAGCTTGCCAGCGCGGAACGCAGGTTTGCCAGCGGGGCGCGGGTCATCGTGAGGGTGGTCATCGGATTGGCCTTTCGGGTTTCGTCTGACCCATAGATGGGCGCGCCGGGGCTTCGCTGCAACGCAGAAACTCGGAAGGTCCGCCATGCGCTATGCGCAACCCCACAGCAAAAGGCCCGGCAGGGGCCGGGCCTTTGCGTCGTGCAGAGGCGGCGATCAGTCCTCGTCGCCGGCCAGTTGGCTCAGCACTGCGCCGCGCCCGCGCATCCGCAGCACCAAGGGCACGATCAGCGCCAGCGCCGCGACGGCCAGCATCCCGGCTGCAATCGGCGAGGTCAGCAGCACCGTCCAGTCGCCCTGGCTGATCGACAGCGCCCGGCGCAGCTGCTGTTCCGCCATCGGGCCGAGGATCAGCCCCACCACGATCGGCGCGATCGGATAGCCGAAGACCCGCATTCCATAGCCGACCAGGCCGAAGACCAGCAGCATTCCCAGCTCGAAGGTCGAGGGGTTGGCGCCGATGGTGCCAAGCGTGGCGAAGAGCAGGATGCCGGCATAGAGCCAGGGCTTGGGGATCGTCAGCAGCTTCACCCACAGCCCGATCATCGGCAGGTTCAGCACCAGCAGCATCGCGTTGGCGATCAGCAGGCTGGCGATCAGGCCCCAGACCAGTTCCGGGTTGGTGGCAAACAGCAGGGGCCCCGGTTGCAGGCCGAACTGCTGGAAGCCGGCCAGCATGATCGCCGCCGTCGCCGTGGTCGGCAGACCCAGCGTCAGCAGCGGCACCAGCGTGCCCGCAGCGCTGGCATTGTTGGCCGCCTCGGGGCCCGCGACGCCTTCGATGGCGCCGTGGCCGAACTCTTCGGGGTGCTTGGTCAGCTTCTTCTCGGTCGCATAGGACAGGAAGGTGCCGATCTCGGCCCCGCCCGCCGGCATGGCGCCGATGGGAAAGCCGATGAAGGTGCCGCGCAGCCAGGGCTTCCACGAGCGCGCCCAATCGGATCGGTTCATCCAGACAGAGCCCTTGATGGCATGGACCTTGTCCTCGCCGGTATTGCCAAGCGCGGCAATCGCCAGCGCCTCGCCCACCGCGAACATGGCGACGGCGAGGGTGGTGACCTCGATCCCGTCCAGCAGGTCGGGCACGCCAAAGCTCATCCGGGCCTGCCCGGTCAGCTGGTCGATGCCGACGCAGGCCAGCCCGAAGCCGAGGAACAGCGAGGTCAGCCCGCGCAGGGTGCTGTCGCCGAAGGCCGAGGAGACGGTGACAAAGGCCAGCACCATCAGCGCGAAATACTCGCGCGGACCGAAGACCAGCGCCAGCTTGACCACCGAGGGCGCGAGGAAGGCCAGCAGCAGCGTGGCGATCAGCCCCGCCACGAACGATCCGATGGCGGCGGTGGCCAGCGCCGGGCCGCCGCGGCCCTTGCGGGCCATCTTGTTGCCCTCCAGCGCGGTGATGATGCTCGCGCTCTCACCCGGCGTGTTCAGCAGGATCGAGGTCGTCGAGCCGCCATACATCCCGCCATAGTAGATCCCCGCGAACATGATCAGCGAGCCGGCCGGATCGAGCCGGTAGGTGACGGGCAGCAGCAGCGCCACGGTCAGCGCCGGGCCGATGCCGGGCAGCACGCCGACGGCGGTGCCAAGCGTCACGCCGATCAGCGCGTAGAACAGCAGCATCGGGTCGGCCGCGGTGGCCAGACCCTGCAGCAGGAAGTCGAACGCGCTCATCTGGCTCCTCCGAAGAACAGGTGCTCCAGCGGGCCGGCGGGCAGGTTCAGCATCAGCAGCTGCGAGAACACCATCCAGACCGCGAAGCTGAAGACGATGCCGACCGGCAGGGTCAGCGCCAGATTGCGCTTGCCGAAGGCCCGCGCGGTAAAGGCGAAGAGGATGCCGGTGGCGATGGAAAAGCCGGCGATCTTCAGCAAGATCAGCTGGCCGGCAAGGCCCGCGACGATCCACAGCACCGGGGCAGGCTGCTGGCGCGGGCGTTCAGGGAAGTCACCGCGCAGCGCGGCGGCGACGGTCCAGACGGCCAGCAGGATCAGGCCGATGCCCACCACCTTTGGCACCGTCCCGGGACCGACACCGGAATAGCCGCCAAGATCGGCGAGGCGCGCGCTATCCCACAAGATCACCGCGCCGAACAGGGCGAGCCCGGCGGCGATGATCAGCGCCGCCCAATCGGGGCGGCGCTGGATTTCATAGGACTTCAGGCTCATTTCACCAGACCGATGTCCTTGAGGACAGTCTCGGTGGCGGTGATGTCCGCGGCCAGCTGCGCGTCGAACTCGGCCCCGGCAAGGTAGGTGTCGGCCCAACCCTTGGTCGCCAGCTGTTCCTGCCACGAGGCCGACTTCACCATCGCCTCGATATCGGCCGAAACCGCGGCCTTCTGCTCGTCGGTCAGGCCGGGCGCCGCGGCGACCATGCGCCAGTTCTGCAGCACCACGTCGAGCCCGGCTTCCTTCAGCGTCGGCGCGTCGATACCCTCGATGCGCTCTTCCGACGAGACCGCCAGCAGGCGCAGGGTGCCGGCCTCGACCTGGGCCACGAACTCGCCAAGCGAGGACACGCCGGCCGTCACCTGGTTGCCGAGGATCGCCGCCAGCGCCTCGCCGCCGCCCGAATAGGCGATGTAGTTGATCGCGGTCGGATCGACGCCGGCCGCCTTGGCCAGCAGGCCCACGGCGATATGGTCGGTGCCGCCTGCCGAACCGCCAGCCCAGCTGACCGCGCCCGGATCGGCCTTCAGCGCCTCGACCAGTTCCTCGATGGTCTGGATCGGCGAGGCGGCGGGCACCACGATCGCCTCATACTCGCCGGTCAGGCGGGCGATGGGGGTCACCGCGTCAAGGCCGACCGGGGCGTTGTTGGTCAGGATCGCGCCGACCATCACATAGCCGCCGACGATCAGCGCATTGGCGTTGCCTTCGTTCTGGCTGGCGAATTGCGCAAGACCGATGGTGCCGCCGGCGCCGGGAACGTTCTGGACCTGCACGCTATCCGAAATCTTCTCGTCCTGCAGCACGGCCTGCATGGTGCGGGCGGTCTGGTCCCAGCCGCCGCCGGGATTCGCCGGGGCGATGATCGTGTAGTCGGCAGCCAGCGCCGGCAGCGCGACAGAGCCGGCCAGAATGGTTGCGAGCATGAGGTGTTTCATTGCGGTATCCTCCCAGGGGGTGCCTGCGGATGCAGGGCACCGAACATGTGACGGGCGGGGGCTGGCCGATGGTGATGGCGCGCCTCCTCCCCGAAGCGCGGGCGCTGCCTCCACAGCACCCATGCGCCCATTCAGCACAGGAACCTGTCATCTGCCTGACATGGGCGCCGAAAAAATGCGCGGGGCGAAAACTATCGCCCGGCGAGCGCGGCCTTCCAGCGGGCGATCAGCCGCGCGCGCTTGGCCTGGTCGAGATAGACCAGCAGGCCGGGGCTGACCGGCACCGGGCGCAGCTGGCTGCCCAGCATGTCCTGCATTGCGCGGGCGCTGTTGCGATCAGACACCTCGAGGCTGACGGCGGGCAGGCGCAGCTCTTCGGCCAGAATGGTCTGCCCGGCGCGGGACAGGAAGAAGCCCAGCATCCGGGCGCCAAGATCAGGGCTGCGCGCCGCCCGCGGCACGAGGCCGATGCGCGAGGCGACGACGGTATAATCGCGCGGCAGCACCAGCCCCACATCGGGATGCGCGCGCGCCCAGTCGGCGGCATAGGAGCCAAGGATGTTGTAGCCCATCGCCAGCCGCCCGTCGGAGATGCGCACCAGAATGTCCTCGCTGGTCGGGAACTGCTGGACCCCGGCGGCGCCCATCGCCCGCACCACCGACCAGATGTCGGGGAAATGCTCCTGATCGCGGGCAAGGAACAGGTAGCCGACGCCCGAGCGTTCGATGTCATAAGTGCCGATGCGGCCCTGCACATCGTCGCCGGTTCGCATCCAGTCCAGGAACTCGGCGCGGGTGGAGGGCGGCGGCGCATCCGCAAAGCTCGGCTTGTGATAGACGAAGACCGCCGGCTCGAAGGTCATCGCATAGGCGGTGTCGCGCCAGTTGGCCCAGTCCGGCCAGTCATCCGTCTCGGGCGCCGTCACCGGGATGGCATAGCCGTCATTGACCAGCTTCACCTGCAGGTCCATCGCCGAGGAGAAGGCGAAATCGGCGGTGGGCTGGCCGGCATCGGTCTCGGCGGTGATGCGGGCATGGATCTCGCCGGTCAGGATATCCTCGTAGCGCACCGCGACATCGGGGTTCTGCGCCTGGAAGCCGGCGATCAGCGGGATGGCCAGGCGTTCATCCAGCGAGGAATAGACCAGGATCTCGCGCGCGGCCGTGCCCGAGGCAGCGGGGAACAGGAACATCTCGGCCCGCGCCGCCCCGGCCAGCAGAGCGCTGATGAGGGCAAGGCACAGGATGCGGCGCAGGGCGGTCATGGCGCGCAGGATGCCCCAGCGGCAGCCCGTTCACAAGCGCGGGCGGCGGGGCTAAGGTCGCAGGGCAGGGGGGCCCAACATGCGGATATTGCTGGTCGAGGACAATGCCGCGCTGGCCGAGGGGCTGGCGACGATCCTGCGCGGCACCGGCCATGCGGTGGATGTGGTGCAGGACGGCGCCTCGGCCGAGGTGCTGGCGGCGGCCGAAAGCTTCGATCTGGTGATCCTCGATCTGAACCTGCCGCAGATGGATGGGCTGTCGGTGCTGCGCGCCATGCGCGACCGCCAGAACCGCGCCGCCGTGCTGATCCTGACGGCGCGGGGCAGCGCCGAGGAGCGCATCCGCGGGCTCGACCTTGGCGCCGACGATTACATGGTCAAGCCCTTCGACGTCGGCGAGCTGGAGGCGCGGGTGCGATCGCTTCTGCGCCGGCAGGCGGGCCTGCGCGCCTCGACCGTCAGCTTTGGCGCGGTGACGCTGGATCTGACCAGCCGAAGCTTTCTGGCCGACGGCGTGGCGCTCGACATCCCCGCCCGCGAACGCGCGCTGCTGGAGGTGCTGTTCACCCGCGCGGGCAAGGTGGTGGCCAAGGAGGCCATCCTTCAATCGCTGACCAGCCTTGATGACGACCTCAGCGGCAATGCGATCGAGCAATATGTCAGCCGGCTGCGCAAGCGGCTGGCGCCGCACGGGCTGACGGTGCGCACCGCGCGCGGCATCGGCTATTACCTCGACAAGCTGGCCGAGGCATGACGCCACATGCCGCCTACTCCCTGCGCCGTCGGCTGCTGGGATGGCTGCTGATCTCGACCGCCGTGTTGGGGATGCTGGCGCTGGTGGACACCTGGCGCGAGGCGGTGCGCACCGCCAATACCGTGTCGGACCGGGTGCTGGCCGGATCGGCGCTGGCGATTGCCGAACGGGTGACGGTGGACGAGGATGGCGGCTTGCAGGTCGATATCCCCTATTCCGCGCTGGAAATGCTGTCTTCGGCCGCGCAGGACCGGGTGTTCTACCGCGTCGATGGCCCGCCCGGCACCTTCCTGACCGGCTATGACCAGCTGCCGATCCTGGGGGGCCCCTCCGACGCCCCGGTCTTCGCCGATGGCGATTTCGGCGGCGAGCCGATCCGCATCGCCGCGCTGCACCGCACCGCCTCCACCGGCATCGATTCGGTGCCGTTCACGGTGATCGTGGCGGAAACCACCGCGGCGCGGCGGGCGCTGACCGGCACGATCCTGCTGCGATCCGCCCTGCGGCTGGCGGGGATGATCGGCGGCGCGGCGCTGATCGTCTGGGTGGCGGTGACGCTGTCGCTGCGGCCGCTCTACCGGCTGGGGGAGGCGATTGCCCTGCGCTCCCCCGATGACCTGCGCCCCATCGAACAGGCGGCCCCGAACGAGGTGCGCGGGCTGGTCGATACGGTGAACAGCTTCATGCTGCGGCTGGAAACCGCGCTCAGGGCGATGCGCAGCTTTACCGGCAATGCCAGCCACCAGCTGCGCACGCCGCTGGCGGTGGTGCGCACCCAGCTGGCGCTGGCAGTGCGGGCGGGCGATCTGGCTTCGGCGCGCGCGGCGGCGCAGGCGGGAGATGCGGCGCTGGCCGAGGCGGAGCGGATATTGGCGCAACTTCTGCTGCTGGCGCGGGTCGATGCAGCGGGGGGAGCGCCCTTGCCCGCCGCGCCGCTGGATCTCGTGGCGCTGGCCCGCGACCTGACCGCGGAAAAGGTGCCGGCGGCGGCCGAGGCGGGGATAGACCTCGGCTTTGCCGGCGACGGCCGCGCGCTGGTGCGGGCCGAGCCGGTGCTGCTGGGAGAGCTCTTGCGCAACCTCTTGGACAACGCGCTGACCTATGCCGGGCGCGGCGCCGAGGTGACGGTGCGGGTCTTCGCCTCGGCCGAGGGCGGCGCGGTGCTGGCGGTGGAGGATGACGGGCCGGGCATCCCGCCCGCCCGCCGCGGCGCGCTACGCGGTCGCTTCGTGCGCGGTGAGGACGAAGGGGAGCATCCGGCTGGCATGGGCCTCGGCCTCGCCATCGTCGAGGAGATCGCCACGCTGTTCGGCGGCACCCTCACGCTGGAAGATGCAAAGGCGGGCGCGCGGCGGGGCCTTGTGGTGCGGGTGGCGTTTCCGCCGGCCGCGTGACTACACCTCGCGCGGGCGCAGCATCAGCCAGATCAGCGCGCCGCCCGCCGCCACCAGGAACGGCACCATCGCCAGGTTCACCGCCTGCCACCCCGCCTCGACCGTGCCGCCCGAGCAGTTCATCAGCCCGCCCGAGGACAGCGAGGCCAGGAACACCCCGCCGAACACCACGAAGTCGTTGACGCCCTGCAGCGTCCCCCGCTCCTCGGGCTTGTGCGCCGAGGCCAGCATCGCGGTCGATCCGATGAAGCCGAAGTTCCAGCCGACGCCAAGCAGCATCAGCGCCACGAAGAACTGCTCCAGCTCCACCCCCGACAGCGCGACGAGGCCCGAGGCGGCGAGGATCACAAGGCCGAGGCCGACGATCACTTCCTTGCCGAAGCGGGCGATCAGGTGGCCGGTGAAGAACGAGGGCAGGTACATCGCCAGCACATGCGCGCCGACGATGTCCGCGGCATGGCCTTCGGTGAAGCCGCAGCCGACCACCGCCAGCGGGGTCGAGGTCATCACCAGGTTCATCAGCGCATAGGACACGGTGGCGCAGATCATCGCCACCACGATCACCGGCTGGCGCAGCAGCACCTTCAGCGGCCGGCCCGCGGCGATGCTACCCTTGGGCGCAACCGGCGTGCGCGGGATGTCGAGGAACGAGAACAGCAGCGGCCCGGTCAGGTTCAGCACGATCACCGCGAGGTAGGTGGCGAAGAACGGCACCACCATCGCCTGCGAGGTGACCTTGACCAGCTGCGGGCCGATGATCGCGGCGGCAAGGCCCCCCGCCATGACATAGGAGATCGCCTTGGCCTGAAACTCCGGCGGGGCGGTGTCGGTGGCAGCGAAGCGGTAGAAGCCCTGCGCGCTCATGTACACCCCGGTGAAGAGGGCGCCGAGCATGAACAGGGCGAAGGAGCCATGCCAGAGCGCGGCGGCACTGATCGCCGCGCCGAGCGCGCCCGATCCGGTGGCGAGCGTGAAGCCCGCGCGCCGCCCGTAATGCTGCATGAAGCGCGACAGCCGGGTGGAGGACAGCACCGAGCCGAGGATGATCAGCGACAGCGGCAGCGTGGCGAAGCACGGGTTGGGCGCCAGCGATTGCCCCGCCAGCCCGCCGACGGTGAAGATCATCGACATCTGCGCGCCCAGGATCGCCTGCGCCGCGACCAGCACCGCGACGTTGCGCCGGGCGCGCGGCATGGAGGCAAGGGGCTGCGCGGATTCGGGGGGGGATGCATAGGACATCCCGAATGCGTAGCCGCTGGCGCGCGCGGGGGGAAGAGGGCGCGGGGGGGTGCCGGGGCGGGTGACGTAGGCGCTCGTCGCAGCTTCGGGCCAGTCAGTTCGGGCGGGAACAGGTGAGGCACTGCCTCGCCCCGCCCGCTGCGGGCCATGCCGACCGGAGCCGGCGGCCGCAAGAATCCGCGGAGGCCAGCGCCCGACCTGGCGGGCGAGAAGCGCCCGCCGAGGGCGGGGCGGGCGCTGGCCGGGCCCTTTGGGGGCCCGTCCGTGACGGTTGAACGGTCGCAGCGTGGCGAAGGCGATGGCCTTCGCCAAGGCCGGGGACGCGGTGGACAACGGTCGCGCCGTTGCGCCGGCCCGATTTTCCGGCTGCTGCGCAGGTTGCTCAGGCCCCCCTCTGGCCTTGCCGCGCCAGCCGGGGCAGGGTGGCCCCCATGACCCGCCCCATCCCCCAACGCCTCATCGAGACCCAAGCCTGCCTTGCGACAGGGGCCGCCCACCTCCTCCGCATCGAGCCGCGCTTTGCCCCGGCGCTGCTGGAGCCGCTGCCGCTGCGCCTTCGGCCCGACGGGTTTGGCGCGCTGGTGGATGCGGTCATCAGCCAGCAGGTCTCGGTCGCCTCGGCCTCGGCGATCCACGGGCGGATGCAGGCGGCGGGGCTGACCGATCCGGCGGCGCTGGCGCTGGCGAGTGACGAAACCCTGCGCGCGGCCGGCCTGTCGCGCCAGAAGATCCGCTACCTGCGCGGACTTGCCGCGGCCGACCTCGACTATGCCGCCCTGCGCGCCGCCCCCGATGCCGAGGTGATCGCCCGGCTGGTGGCGCTGCCCGGCATCGGGCCTTGGACGGCCGAGATCTACGCGATGTTCAGCCTCGGCCGCGCCGATGTCTTCGCGCCCGGGGATCTGGCGCTGCAAGAGGCGGCGCGGCTGCTGTTCGCCCTGCCCGAGCGGCCCTCAGCGGGCCAGCTCCGCAAGATGGCCGAGGCCTGGTCGCCCTGGCGGGCAGTTGCGGCGCGGGCGCTGTGGGCCTATTACCGGATCGCCAGACACCGAGAGGGACTCCGATGACGCGCGAATTGCAGTTCGGCCGCAGGGCCGCGAGGTCGGGCAGCGCCCGCTCGATGGTGGTGTTCCTGCACGGCTATGGCGCCGATGGGGCCGACCTTCTGGGGCTTGCGGACCCGCTCGCCCCGCATCTGCCGGACACGGTGTTCGTGGCCCCCGACGCACCCGAGCCCTCCGCCGGCAATCCCTTCGGCCGGCAGTGGTTCCCGATCCCCTGGCTCGATGGCTCCAGCGAGGCGGCGGCAACCGAAGGGCTGATGCGCGCGGCCGACGACCTGAACGCCTTCCTCGATGCGCAACTGGCCGCCGAAGGGCTGCTGCCCTCGCAACTGGCGCTGGTCGGCTTCTCGCAAGGCACGATGATGGCGCTGCAGGTGGCGCCGCGGCGGGCAGAGCCTGTTGCGGCCCTGGTCGCCTTCTCGGGCCGGCTGCTGAAGCCCGAACTGCTGGCGGCGGAGGCGGTGTCGAAACCCCCCGTGCTGCTGCTGCATGGCGATGCCGACGAGATGGTGCCGTTCCGCGACATGGAGCTGGCCGGCGACGCGCTGGTGGCGGCAGGCTTCGAGACCTACGGCCATGTGATGCGCGGCACCGGACATGGAATTGCGCCCGATGGCCTGTCGGTGGCGCTTTCTTTCCTGAAGGACCGCCTGCCGGCCTGATCGCCCTTGAACCCCGAACGAGAGGGGTTACATTGAGGTCGACAGATGTTGGAGGACATGCCGATGGACTATGCCGTGATCGCCGCCCTTGCCCTGGCCGTTCAGGTTGCCGCCCTTGTCGTGTTCCTGCAGATGCCGCGGCGCCAGATGCAGCCGGTGCGCGTGGCGGCGAACCGCCGCAACCGCTGATCGGGCCGCAACCCTGCAAGATCCGACGGCGCCCCGCCCGGAGCGCCGTTTTTCATTTGCCGCCCCCGAAACCGGCCTGGGCGAGGCTCGCGGCCCCGCGCGTCATCCGCCTGTCACGTTCCTGCGATACCCGATGCTGCGACGGCACCATCGCAGATCACGGGGCTTGTCAGGCGGTTTACGCCAGATATAGTCTTAGCATGCCGGGGCGGGTTCGCCCGCCTTGGTGCCGGACGGGTCAGTCAGGGCAAGGACGATGAACGATGCTTGACCACAGCGAAGACGCGGACTTCAGGACCAGCTTCGTGCGCGAGCCGGCCTCGCTGAAGCATTACCCGGCGCTGGTGCTCAACGCCGACTACCGGCCGCTCTCCTATTACCCGCTCTCGCTCTGGCCCTGGCAGGAGGCGATCAAGGCGGTATTCCTCGACCGGGTCGAGATCCTCGCGCAATATGACGAGGTGGTCCGAAGCCAGAGGGCCGAGTTCCGAATCCCCTCGGTGGTGGTGCTCAAGGACTACGTCAAACCCCAGAAGCGCGTGGCCTTCACGCGCTTCAATCTTTTTCTGCGGGACGAATTCTGCTGCCAGTATTGCGGCAGCCGCGGCGATCTGACCTTCGACCATGTGCTGCCCCGCTCACGCGGGGGGATCACCAGCTGGGACAACGTGGTGGCCGCCTGTTCGCCCTGCAACCTCAAGAAGGCCAACAAGCTGCTGCGCCAGGCCGGGATGCAGCTGCGCAAGCCGCCGCGCCAGCCCACGGCCGAGGAGATGCGCAACACCGGTCGCCGCTTCCCGCCGAACTACCTGCATGACAGCTGGATCGACTTCCTCTACTGGGATGCGGAGCTTGAGGAATAGGGGCCTGTCTACACCCCGGAAGGGCGGCCCATGACCATTACCCATCAGGACGAACTGGACGGGCTTAAAGCCATCGGCGGCATCGTCGCACGCACGATGCAGGCGATGGCCGCGGCGATGGAGCCGGGGATGACCACGCGTGAGCTCGACACCATCGGCCGCGCGCTGCTGGAGCGGGAGGGCGCGGTCCCGGCGCCCGAGGCGAGCTATGGCTTTCCCGGCGCGACCTGCATCAGCGTGAATGAAGAGATCGCGCATGGCATTCCGGGGGAGCGGGTGCTGAAGCCGGGTGATCTGGTCAATATCGACGTCTCGGCCAGCAGGTCCGGCTATTTCGCCGATACCGGCGCCAGTTTCCGCATCGCACCGGTGTGCCCGTCGCTGGACCGGCTCTGCCGCGACGGGCGGCGGGCGATGCAGATCGGCATTGCGCAGGTGGGGCACGGCAAGCCGCTGGCCGGCATCGGCAACGCCATCGGGCGGTTTGCGCAGGCCAATGGCTACACGCTGATACGCAACCTCGCCAGCCACGGCGTCGGCCGGGCGCTGCATGAAGACCCCGAGGAGGTGCCGACCTGGCCGACGAAGGGCAAGCGCCGCATTCCCCGCGGCCTCGTGCTGACGGTGGAGCCGTTCCTGTCGAAGGGCGGGATCTGGGCCGAGGAGGGGGATGACGACTGGACGCTGCGCAGCAGCCCGGCCGCGCCGGTGGTGCAATACGAGCATACCGTGGTGGCCACGGATCGCGGGCCGATCATCGTCACGCTGCCGGGCTGAGAGGAGGGCGCGGGGCCTTCAGCCCGCCCGCTCTTCCAGCGCCATCCATTCTTCCTCGGCCGCCGCGAGCTGCTGCTGGCGTTCGACCAGCGCCTCGCTGGCCTTGTTGAACTTGGCGGGCGAGGTGGCAAAGAGGGCAGGGTCCGCGAGGAACTCGGTCAGCTTGGCGATCTCGGCTTCCAGCCTGGCGATGAGGCCGGGCAGGGCCTCCAGCCGGTGCTTCTCGGTGAAGGACAGCGCCGCGCCGGTCGCAGCCTTGGCCGCCGGCTTCTCGGCAGGCTTGCCGGCCGCGCGGGGCGCCGCAGCCTCCTCGGCCGCGTCACTCACCAGCCGCTCGGCGCGCTGGCTCTGATAGTCGGTCCAGCCGCCCGCATAGACGGTGGCGCGGCCGTCGCCTTCCATGGCGATGGTGGTATTGGCCACCCGGTCGATGAAGTCGCGGTCGTGGCTGACCAGCAGCACGGTGCCATCGTACTCGCCCAGGATGTCCTGCAGCAGGTCCAGCGTTTCCACGTCGAGATCGTTGGTCGGCTCGTCGAGGATCAGCAGGTTCGACGGCCGCGCCATGATCCGCGCCAGCAGAAGCCGCGCCCGCTCGCCGCCCGACAGGGACCCGATGGGCGCGCGGGCCTGCGATTCGTCGAACAGGAAGTCCTTGAGATAGGCGATCACATGCTTGGGCTGGCCGCGCACCATCACCTGGTCGGCCCGGCCCGACACCCGCATGTCGGGATCATTGACCAGCCCGTCCCACAGCGTCATCGACAGGTCGAGCGTGGCGCGGGCCTGGTCGAAGACCGCGATATCAAGGTTGGTGCCCAGCTTGACGGTGCCGGCATCGGGCGCCTCCTCGCCGGTCAGCATCTTCAGCAGCGTGGTCTTGCCGACGCCGTTCGGCCCGACAAAGGCCACCCGGTCGCCGCGCTGCACGCGCAGGTCGAAGCCGGTCAGGATCACCTTGTCGTCATAGCGTTTCGCCAAGCCCTTGGCCTCGATCACCATCTTGCCCGAGGTGCCGCCCGAGTCGAGCGCCATCGCCGCCGTGCCCTGCCGGCGGATCTGGCTGGCGCGCTCGGCCTTCATGTCCTGCAGCGCGCGCAGCCGGCCCTGGTTGCGCTTGCGCCGGGCAGAGATGCCTTCGACGGCCCACCGCGCCTCGGCCTTGATCTTGCGGTCGAGCTTGTGGCGGGCGTCATCCTCCGCCGACCAGACCTCTTCGCGCCAATCCTCGAAGCCGGCAAAGCCGCGCTCCTGCCGGCGCACCTGGCCGCGGTCGATCCACAGCGTCGCCTTGGTCAGCGCGCGCAGGAAGGCGCGGTCGTGGCTGATCAGCACATAGCCGGCGCGGGTTTCCGTCAGGAATTTCTCCAGCCAGCCGATCGCCTCGATGTCGAGGTGGTTGGTCGGCTCGTCCAGCAGCATCAGCTCGGGCGCATGGGCCAGCAGCCGCGCCAGCGCCGCCCGCCGCCGCTCGCCGCCGCTGGCCTTGGCCGCCTCGGCCTCGGGGCGGAACTTCAGCCCCTCGGCCGCCGCCTCCACCCGCCAGTCCTCGCCCGCGTCCAGCCCCTCGGCGGCATAATCGCCAAGCGTGGCATAGCCGGTCAGCACCGGCTCTTGCTCCATATACCCGGTGGTCACCCCGGGCGGCACGACGCGCAACCCGGCATCGGGCTCGATCAGCCCGGCCATCACCTTCATCAGGGTGGATTTGCCCGACCCGTTGCGCCCGACAAGGGCCACCCGGTCCGAGGGTTGCACGACGAGGTCGAGCCCGTCGAAGATCGGATCGCCGCCGAAGGTCAGCGAGATGCCGGTGAGCTGGAGAAGGGGTGCGCGTGCCATGCGCCGGGGGCTACAGGGGGGCGCGGGGAAGGTCAACGGGGGGCGTGGTGAAGCTTGTGTGTATAGGGCGATATGCGCGGGACGGGACACGGCAGAGGCGGGCCGTGTCTCTGCCCTCCGGGGGCCCGAGGCCCGGTACGGGGCGCCTCAGCGCCCCTTCCAGATCCAGCCGCCGCCCAGAATCCGCGGGCTCTCGGTATCATAGAACACGCAGGCCTGCCCCGGGCTGACGCCGGTCTCGGGGTCCAGCAGCTCCACCTCGGCCTCGGTCGCCGAGATCGGCCGCACGATGGCCGGCCGCGGCGGGCGGGTGGAGCGGACCTTGACCGCCACATGCCATTCGGGGCGCGAGTCAAAAGCCTCATCCCCGAGCCAGTTGATCTCGCGCAGCGGCACGGTGCGGGTGCTGAGCGCGGCGCGCGGCCCGACGATCACCCGCCGCGCATCGGGGGCGAGCCGGACCACGAACAGAGGCTCGCCCTGACCGCCGATGCCAAGCCCGCGGCGCTGGCCGATGGTGTAATGGATCACCCCGCGATGCGAGCCCACCACCCGGCCGTCCAGATCGACGATCTCGCCCGGCTCGGCCGCCCCCGGCCGCAGTTTCTCGATCACCGCGGCATAGTTGCCATCGGGGACGAAGCAGATGTCCTGGCTGTCGGGCTTGTCGGCCACCGAAAGCCCATATTTCGCCGCCAGCGCCCGGGTCTCGGCCTTGCTGTGCAGGTGGCCAAGCGGAAAGCGCAGGTAATCCAGCTGCTCGGCCGTGGTCGAGAACAGGAAATAGCTCTGGTCGCGGTTCGGATCGGCCGCCGAATGCAGCTCGGGCCCCGCCGCGCCGACATGGCGCTGGATGTAATGCCCGGTCGCCATGCAATCGGCGTCGAGGTCCTTCGCCGTCGCCAGCAGGTCCTTGAACTTCACCCGTTCGTTGCAGCGGATGCAGGGCACCGGCGTCGCGCCCGCCAGGTAGGCATCGGCGAACTCCTCGATCACCGCCTCGCGGAAGGTGTTCTCGTAATCCAGCACGTAATGCGCAAAGCCCATGGTTTCCGCCACGCGCCGCGCATCGTGGATGTCACGGCCCGCGCAGCAGGCGCCCTTCTTGGCCAGCGCCGCGCCATGGTCATACAGCTGCAGCGTGACGCCGACCACGTCATAGCCCTCTTCCTTCAGCATCGCCGCCACCACGGAACTGTCCACGCCCCCCGACATCGCCACCACCACGCGGGTTTCGGCGGGCGGCTTGGCAAAGCCGAGCGAGTTCAGCGGGTGCGATGTGTCGAGCGGCATCGGGTCGAGCGGCATGGGCCTGGCCTCTGGCGGCCCCGGCGGGCGGAGCATGTGGGTTGGGGGCGGGGTCGTTAGGGAAGAGCGCAGAATATAGGAAAATTGGGCGCACTCACAACCCCGCGTTTCACCGCTCCTTAAGCCCGCCGGGTCAGCTTGCCCCGGATCACCTGCGATCCGCGAGGGTAAGCCGAATGTATCTGAAGAAAATCCAGGGCCCGCGCGCCGTGACGCTGCCCGACGGCACGGTGATGACCCGCGCCGACCTGCCGCCGCCCGAGACCCGCCGCTGGGTCGCCAGCCGCAAGGCCAAGGTCGTCAAGGCAGTCGCCTTTGGGTTGATCTCGCTCAAGGACGCGCTGGAGCGATATGGTCTATCCGAGGAGGAATTCGAGCTCTGGCGCGCGGCGGTGAACCGGCATGGCGAAGCGGGGCTGAAAGTGACGACGCTGCAGCGGTATAGACAACTTTAGGTTGAAAGGTTTCTACACTCTGCCAGAGTAACCCCTGATTAACCATTTGCCTCGACTGTGGCGAAGTTCGAGGGATGTAAGCGGAGTGACCCCAGATGCGAATCCTGCTGGTCGAGGATGACCCCACCACGTCGCGCAGCATCGAATTGATGCTGACCCATGCCAACCTCAATGTGTATTGCACAGACCTGGGCGAGGAAGGCATCGATCTGGCCAAGCTCTACGATTACGACCTGATCTTGCTGGACCTCAACCTGCCCGACATGAACGGGCTCGACGTGCTGCGCCAGCTGCGGCTCGCCCGCGTCAACACCCCGATCCTGATCCTGACCGGCGCCGACGATACCGAGAACAAGATCAAGGGCTTCGGCTTCGGGGCCGACGATTACATGACCAAGCCCTTCCACCGCGAGGAACTGGTCGCCCGCATCCACGCCATCATCCGCCGCTCCAAGGGACATTCGCAATCGGTGATCCGCACCGGCAAGATCGCCGTCAACCTCGACGCCAAGACGGTAGAGACCGAGGGCAAGTCGGTGCACCTGACCGGCAAGGAATACCAGATGCTGGAGCTGCTCTCGCTGCGCAAGGGCACCACGCTGACCAAGGAGATGTTCCTCAACCACCTTTATGGCGGGATGGACGAACCCGAGCTGAAGATCATCGACGTCTTCATCTGCAAGTTGCGCAAGAAGCTGTCCGAGGCGACAGGGGGCGAGACCTATATCGAAACCGTCTGGGGACGCGGCTATGTGCTGCGCGACCCGAACCCCGCCGACCAGGAGCGCCGCATCGCCATCGGCGCCTGATCCGCTGGAATTTTCCCCAGCGCCGCCCTATCACTCTCGGGCGGCCGCGGCCGCGGCAGGGGAGTGGAGGCGGCGGCATGGCGGATCTGGCGGACCTGGCAGTTCAGGACATGGCGCCCGAACAGGCGGCCGCCGAATGGCAGCGCCTGGCCGAGGCGGTGACCCGCGCGAATCGCGCCTACCACACCGAGGACGCGCCCGAGATCACCGATGCCGCCTATGACGCGATGAAGCGCCGGCTCGCCGCGATCGAGGCCCGCTTCCCCGCCCTCGCCGCCGGCAGCCCCACGCAAGAGGTCGGCGCGCCCCTGGCCGAAGGCTTCGCCAAGGTCCGGCACGAGATCCGGATGTTGAGCCTCGAGAATGCGTTTTCCGAAGATGAGGTGACGGAATTTGACGCCCGCATCCGCCGTTACCTGAACCTCGCTCCGGATGCGCCGCTGCCCTTCACTGCCGAGCCGAAGATCGACGGCCTCTCGCTGTCCCTGCGCTATGAGGGCGGCAAGCTGGTGCAGGCCGCCACCCGCGGCGATGGCGAGATGGGCGAGAATGTCACCGCCAATGCGGCCACCATCAGCGACATTCCGCAAAGCCTCACCGGCGCGCCCGACATCCTCGAAGTCCGCGGCGAGGTCTATATGAGCCACGCCGACTTCGCCGCGCTGAACGCCCGCCAGGTTGAGGCCGGCGCAAAACCCTTCGCCAACCCGCGCAACGCCGCCGCCGGCAGCCTGCGCCAGCTCGATGCCAGCATCACCGCCGCCCGGCCGCTGCGCTTCTTCGCCTATTCCTGGGGCGCGCTCTCGCAGCCGCTCGCCGCCACCCAGCTCGGCGCCATCCGCCGCCTGGCGGAGCTTGGCTTCAGCACCAACCCGCTGACCGTGCTCTGCGACGGCCCTGCCGCGCTGATCGCGCAATACCGCGCCATCGAGGCGCAGCGCGCGACCCTCGGCTATGACATCGACGGCGTCGTCTACAAGGTCGACGACCTTGGCCTGCAAGCCCGGCTCGGCTTCCGCTCCAGCACGCCGCGTTGGGCCATCGCCCATAAATTCGCCGCCGAACTCGCCTGGACCCGGCTCGAGGCGATCGACATCCAGGTCGGCCGCACTGGCGCGCTGAGCCCGGTGGCGCGGCTGACACCTGTCACCGTCGGCGGCGTCGTCGTGTCCAACGCCACCCTGCATAACGAGGATTACATCGCCGGGCGCGACTCCGCCGGCCAGCCGATCCGCGAGGGGCGCGACATCCGCATCGGCGACTGGGTGCAGGTCTACCGCGCCGGCGACGTGATCCCGAAGATCGCCGATATCGACCTCTCGCGCCGCCCCGCCGATGCGCAGCCCTACAGCTTCCCCACGCGCTGCCCCGAATGCGACTCCGAAGCGCTGCGCGAGGAGGGCGACTCGGTGCGCCGCTGCACCGGCGGCATTGCCTGCCCGGCGCAGGCGGTGGAAAAGCTGAAACACTTTGTCAGCCGTGCCGCCTTCGACATCGAGGGCCTCGGCGCGAAACAGATCGAGGCCTTCTTTCACGACACCCTGCTGCCGATCCGCGCCCCCGCCGACATCTTCACGCTTGAGCAGCGGGACAAGGCCAACCCCTTGCAAAAGCTCAAGAACCGCGAGGGTTGGGGCGAACGCTCCGCCAGCAACCTGTTCCGCGCCATCCACGAAAAGCGGACCATTCCCCTCAACCGCCTGATCTTCGCCCTCGGCATCCGCCATGTCGGCGAGACCGGCGCCAGCCTGCTCGCCGCCCATTACGGCACCTGGGAGGCCTTCGAGGCCGCGATGACCGCCGCCGATCCCGCCGCGGGGGAAGGGCCGAAACCCAAGGGCAACCCCGAATGGCAAGAGCTGACCGCCATCGACGGCGTCGGCCCGGTGCTCGCCGCCTCGGTCGTCACCAGCTTCCACCAGCCCGCGGAACGCGCCGCCATCGACGCACTGGCTGCGCATCTTGACGTTCAGCCTGTGGTCCGCCGCGCCGTCACCGACAGCCCGGTCGCCGGCAAGACCGTCGTCTTCACCGGCACACTGGAGCGGATGACCCGCGCCGAGGCCAAGGCCCGCGCCGAGGCGCTTGGCGCCAAGGTCGCGGGCTCGGTCTCGGCGAAAACCGACATTCTGGTGGCGGGTCCGGGGGCAGGGTCCAAGGCCACCAAGGCCGCCGAGTTGGGGGTCGAGGTGATCGACGAGGATGCCTGGCTGGCGCTGATCGGGGGATGAGGTGAGCGACGCCCCCGTGAAAGGCCGCCCGCCGGTGCTGTTCCCATTGTTCGCGGAACTGGAAACGCTGGAAGGCGTCGGCCCGAAGACCGCCAAGCTCTTCGCCGGGATCGGGGTGGAAAGGCCGCGCGACCTTCTGTTCACCCTCCCGCATTCGGGCGTGGACCGCCGCCCCCGCGCCTCGATCCGCGACTATCTGCCCCCCGCGGTGGCGACGGTGGAGGTGACGGTCGGCGCGCATTTTCCACCCTTGCGCAAGGGCGGCCCCTACCGGGTGATGGTGCGCGACGCGGCCACCGAGTTCCAGCTGGTGTTCTTCCGTGCCCAGGGCGACTGGCTGCAAAAGCAACTGCCGACCGGGCAGAGGCGCATAGTTTCCGGAAAACTCGAAATCTTCGACAATGTCGCGCAGATCGTCCACCCCGATCACATCCTGCGCCCCGAGGAAGGCGCGACCCTGCCGGCCTGGGAGCCGGTCTATCCGCTGACCGCCGGCCTCGGCCAGAAGCAGGTTGCCCGGGCGGCAGCGGCGGCGCTGGAACGCGCGCCGGACCTCGCCGAATGGATCGACCCGGCGCTGAAGGCGCGCGAGGGCTGGCCGGATTGGGCGGAGGCGCTGCACGCCGCCCATGCCCCGGGCTCGGGAGCCGACATGGCCCCGACCGCCCCGGTCCGCGCCCGGCTGGCCTATGACGAGCTGTTCGCGCATCAGCTGACCCTCGCGCTCGCCCGCGCCAGCCTGCGCCGCGGCAAGGGGCGCGTGAGCCGCGGCACCGGAGAGTTGCAGCGCAAGGTTCTGCAATCGCTGCCCTATTCCCCCACCAGCGCGCAGACCCGCACCCTGGCAGAGATCGCCGCCGACATGGCCAGCGAGCGGCGGATGAACCGCTTGCTGCAGGGCGATGTCGGCGCCGGCAAGACGCTGGTCGCCTTCCTCGCACTGCTGGTCGCGGTCGAGGCGGGCGGGCAGAGCGCGATGATGGCCCCGACCGAGATCCTCGCCCGGCAGCATCTGGAGAGCCTGCTGCCGCTGGCCGAGGCTGCCGGCGTCCGCATCGTTTTGCTGACCGGGCGCGACAAGGGCGCAGACCGGGCCGCGAAGCTCGCCGCTTTGGCAGATGGGCAGATCGACGTGCTGGTCGGCACCCATGCGATTTTTCAGAAGGATGTGAACTTTCACGACCTGCGCCTCGCCGTGGTCGACGAGCAGCACCGCTTCGGGGTGGCGCAGCGGATGGAGCTGGGGGCCAAGGGCCGCGCCGCCGATGTGCTGGTGATGACGGCGACGCCGATCCCGCGCAGCCTGGCCCTCGCGCAATATGGCGACATGGATGTGAGCCTGCTGGATGAAAAGCCGGCGGGCCGCCAGCCGGTGCGCACCGCGCTGGTCTCCACCGGGCGCATCGACGAGGTGGTGGAGCATCTGCGCCGCGCCGTCGCCGAGGGCCGGCAGGCCTATTGGGTCTGCCCGCTGGTCGAGGAAAGCGAGGTGCTGGACCTGACCGCGGCGACCGAGCGCTTCGGAATGCTGCGCGCCGCGCTTGGCGAGGGAGTCGTCGGCCTCGTGCATGGCCAGATGCCCCCCGCCGAGAAGGACGCCGCGATGGCCGCATTTGCCGGAGGGCTGACCAAGGTTCTGGTCGCCACCACGGTGATCGAGGTGGGGGTGAACGTGCCCAATGCCTCGATCATGGTGATCGAGCGGGCCGAGATCTTCGGCCTCGCGCAGCTGCACCAGCTGCGCGGCCGCGTCGGGCGCGGGGCGGCAGAGTCCACCTGCCTGCTGCTCTACCAGCCGCCGCTTGGCGGCACCGCCGAACGCCGCCTGCAACTGCTGCGCGAGACCGAGGACGGCTTCCGCATCGCCGAGGAGGATCTGGCGATCCGCGGCGCCGGCGACATGATCGGCACTGCGCAATCGGGCCTGCCGCGCTTCCGCATCGCCGATCTGGAGCGTCAGGCGGCGCTGCTGGCGGTGGCGCAAAGCGATGCCCGTGCGCTGCTGGCGACGGACCCGGACCTGACCACCCCTCGCGGCCGCGCGGCACGCGTGCTGCTCTGGCTGATGGAACAGGACCGGGCGATCCGGCTGATCTCGGTGGGCTGAGGGTTGGCTGCTCCCGGCGCCCGGTCGTCGCGGGCCCGTTCGTGGTCAAGCCCTGTTCCCGCGCGCGGCGGAGCGCCATCCACACGGGGCGCTGCGCCGGACTGCCTGGCCGCAGACCGGCGACGGCGGTCGGCGGGCACGCGTCGCCTGCGCGGCTCAGCATGGAGTGTCGCCTCCACCGCCTGGCTCGGGCCCGCCTCGTCGCTCAGCCACGTCGCTTTCCCCATTCGCCTGAGTCAAATCGCCTAAGTCGCCTCGCCCGGGCTGCGCAGACTGTCCGGCTTCCTGCGCATGAGGCTTCGGCAAGGCCTCCTGCAAGCGCAGATGAAGCTTCCGGTCACAGCCCCTCCGGCGCGGCGGGTGGCCCGCAATGACGGGCAGCTCGCGCTCTATCGGCGCCGGTGACGGGCCGGGCAGAGGCTGATCCGCATAAGCGCGGAAGGATCGCGTGCGCGCGTCCGGCGCGAACCGGGACGGCGGCCTTCGGCGCCGGAGGCCGGCCTTCTGTGCATGGTGTTCCTCTCCTTCTCGCCGCGCGTTCTCAAGTGTTCCGCCTAAGTTCTTAAAAAGTTCTTTACAGCCACCCCGAAAAATGAGAACAAAGCAGCAACAGAAACGCCTCGCGGGAGCCCGCCGATGTTCGCAGAGATCAGATCCGTCCTCCTCCGTTCGCGCGAAACGCTGCTCGAGGATGCAGCCGGCGCGGTGGCGCTGATGGTGATGCTGGTGGTGGGTCTGCACCTGCCCGGCCTCGTCTGAGCCAGGCCCCCGGGCCCGAACCGAACCCTGCACCGAACCCCGCGGCGGCCTGTCCCGCCGCCCGCTTATCCGGCCCGCGGCAGATCCTGCCGCGCGCCCCTCCAGACTGCCTCGCGCCTTTTCCGCCCGGCGGTGCGGCGGGCCAACCCCGCCCGTCCGCATCATCCCCTGTCCTGCCGGGTCCGCACCCCGGCCTGCCGGAGCCCGGAACTCGCGCCACTTGCCGCCGCCATCCCCCGGGGTGGCGGCGGTTTTTTTTTCTCGGGCATCGCCCTCAGTCGAACCCGTAGGCCAGCCGCAGCCCGCCCCAATGCCGGCCCTTGACCCGGATCGGCGCCGAAAGATCCTTCATCGTGACAAAGCTGCCGCCGCCCATGTCGCGCCGATAGACCTGCAGCAGGAAGGGCGCGGTCGAGTTCCCCGCCTTCAGCGAGACCCGGTCGTCGAAGATCCGCCGGTTGCGGGAATTGGCGGCATTCCAGACCGGGTCACGGCCCTGGACCTGCGAGAACTTGCGGTTATGCGTGGGCAGGTAGCCGCCGCGATCCACCGCGGCGCAGAACACCACCCGCGCATCGAGCGCCAGCGCCGGCTCCTGGATCGCTGGCAGAACCCGGTCGGTGAACTCGGTGAAACGGGTCAGGTATTGCGGCGGATCGCTGCCCGGAACCGCGCGATAGTCGCGGTCGAACAGCGCGGTGCCGCTGATCTCGCCGCGCGCCACGCCGTCCTCGAAGGCCTGTCCGATCGCCGCCGCCGCTGCCCGGACATGGCCGATCAGCAATGCGTCGACCGATTGCGCGCCGAGCCCGACCGCCTCTTGCACGATGGTTTCGCTGGCGTCGATCAGCCCCGAAATCCGATCCCTGGTTTCGTGAATCGCGCCGGCCGTGGCCTCGACGCCCGATCCGATGCGCGCCACCGCGGGCGCGAAGGCGGCGACCGCGCCGGCCACCTCGGCGCTGCGCCCGGCAATCGCGGCAGCGCCAGAGCGCGTCTGCTTCAGCCCGTCCGAGATATGCTCCATCGCCCGGTCGCTTTCGGCGGCTTCGCTGCGCACCGCGCCGGCCTCGGCCGAGATGCGCCCGGCATCGGCCTTGAGCCCGCCGATCCGCCCCGAGAGCCCGCGCACATTCTCCGAGATCGCCCCCGCGGTCGCGGCGGTCTTGCGCGACAGCTCGTTGATCGCCTCGGCCACGACCGCAAAGCCGCGCCCGGCCTCGCCGGCCCGCGCCGCCTCGATCTTGGCGTTGATCGCCAGGATGTTGACCTGGCCGGCGATCCCCGCAATCTCGCCATTCGCGGTCTGGATGCCCGACAGCGCCGCCTCGACCTCGGTCATCCGCCGGTCGAATTCCTGCACCCAGGCGGCAATCTCCTGCGCACGCCGACCGGCGCCGCGCACCCGCGCCACCGAGGCCTCCACCGCCCCGAGCGTTTCCTCGGCGCCGCGTTCCAGCGCCTCGGCTGCCGACAGCGCCTCGGCATTGGCCTGGCTCACGGCGTCGGCGCCGCGGCGCACCGCCCCCAGCTGCGCGATCTGCTGGGCCGCCTCCGCCTCCACCTCGTCAAGGAAGCCGGCGACGTCGACGATGTCGCGCCCCAGCCGCTCGGCCTGCTGCAGAAGCCGGGTCGACCCCTCGCAACCGGGTTTGGCGCCCGGGACAGGGACGACGGAAACCGCCTCAGCCTTGGCGTCTGGGGGAGGGAAGGGAATCATCCGGGGTTCTGCCTGTGCGCTGCCTGGCCCATCGCTACCGCAGGCCAGGTTTCGGCAAGGTTAAGCCCGGGCCTCCGCGGCCGCGGTCGCCTCGGCTGCCGCCTCCAGCGCCAGCAGGATCGAGGCGTGGCGGTTGCGGTAATCGCGCGCCGGCAGCAGTGCCTCGAAGCCGTCGAAGGGGGCGGCGGGCACCGGGCCGCCCTCCGTCAGCATCGCCGCCAGCGCGTCGCGCGCCGCCTCCAGCTCGGCGCGGCTGCGCCCGATCATCGCCGCGCCCGCCACCGCCGCCGCCGCCTGGCCAAGCGCGCAGGCCTTTACATCCTGCGCGAATTGCGAAATCCGGCCCTCGTGCAGCACCACATCCGCCGTCACCGTCGAGCCGCAAAGCGGCGAGCGCCGCCGCGCCGTTCCCTGCGGAGCGGGCAGCCGGCCCAGATGCGGAATATCGGCCGCCAGCGCCAGGATGCGCTGCGAATAGAGGCGGAGCAGGTCGGTCTCGCTCATCGGGAGGGGCTTTCCGTCGTCGGGGGCCCGCTATAGATAGACGTCCGCCCCCGGCTTGCAAAGGTGCCCCATGTCCTTCGATCCCACGACGCTGCGCTATGACGCCAATGGCCTGATCCCGGCGATCGCGCAGGACCATGCAAGCGGCGAGGTGCTGATGATGGCCTGGATGAACGCGGAGTCGCTTGCGAAAACACTTGAAGATGGCCGTGTAACCTACTGGTCCCGCTCGCGGAAATCATTCTGGACCAAGGGCGAGAGCTCGGGCCATGTGCAGCGTCTTGTCGAGCTGCGCATCGATTGCGACCGCGACTGCCTGCTGCTGCTGGTCGAGCAGACCGGGCCGGCCTGCCACACCAACCGGCGGAGCTGTTTCTACACCGCCGTGAGGGACGGCGGTGAGGTGGTGATCTCGGAGCCTATTTCCTGATCTGCCAGTTGGTTACAGACCGATCCTCATGCGGATATCGGCCGGTGTCTCCCCGGCTTCCCGAAAGTGGCGGATCGCGCGGGAATCGTCGCGCTTGGCGAGGCGCTTGCCGGTCTCGTCCCGGATTAGTGTGTGGTGGTGGTAACTTGGCGTGCGAAGTTCAAGCAGGTTCTGAAGAACGACATGGATCTGCGTGGCCTCAAACAGATCGTCGCCCCGCGTCACCTCGGTGATCGCCTGCGCCGCGTCATCCACCACCACCGCAAGATGATAGGAGGTGCCGATGGCGGGGCGAGATAAAACCACGTCGCCGACATGGGTTATCAGCCGTTCCTCATGCAGTGTGTGAACTCCGCGATGCACCGGCCCGGTCTCGGTAAATTGCATCGGCGCGCCGCCGAGAAGGCTCAGTGCACGGCCCATGTCCAGCCGGATCGCGTCGCCCGGCGCGGCCTCGTGCATCCCGCGTCCGCGGCAAGTGCCGGGATAGACCAGCCCATCCGGCCCGGCCAGCGGCGCGCCCTCTTGCGGGGCGGAGAGCACGGCGCGAATGTCGCCGCGGGTGCAACGGCATGGATAGCAAACCCCGAGTGAAATCAGCTGGTTGAGCGCTGCACCATAGGCCGCCCGCCGCTCCGACTGCCGCAGCACCGGGCGCTGCCAGTCGAGGCCGAGCCAGGCCAGATCCTCGTGGATCGCCATCTCGAACTCCGGGCGGCAGCGGGCGGCGTCGATGTCTTCGATCCGCAGCAGGAACTCTCCCGGCGAGGCCCGCGAGGCGGCGACAAGCGCGGCATAGGCGTGCCCCAGATGCAAGAGCCCGGTGGGCGAGGGCGCGAAGCGAGTGCGCTTCAGCTCTGGTCCGCAAGCCACTCTGAAAACGCCTCTTTCGCCCGGTCGGTATAGGCCTTGTAGCGGTCCTTGCGGCCGCGCCGCCCGCCCTTGGCCTCGATCGGCGGGAACAGCCCGAAGTTGACGTTCATCGGCTGGAAGGTCTTCGCCTCGGCGCCGCCGGTGATATGGGTGATCAGCGCGCCCATGGCCGTATCGGTGGGGGGCGGGGCAAGGTCGCGGCCGAGAATTTCGGCCGCGGCCATGCGGCCCGCGAGCAGGCCCATCGCGGCGGATTCCACATAGCCCTCCACCCCCGTCACCTGCCCGGCAAAGCGGATATGCGGGCGCGAGCGCAGGCGCATCCGGTCATCGAGCAGCGTGGGCGAGTTCAGGAAGGTGTTGCGATGGATGCCGCCGAGCCGGGCGAAGCTCGCGTCCTGCAGCCCGGGAATCATCTTGAAAACAGCAGTTTGCGCGCCGTACTTCATCTTGGTCTGGAAGCCGACGATATTGTAGAGCGTGCCGAGCTTGTTGTCGCGGCGCAGCTGCACCACGGCATAGGGCTTGACCTGCGGGTTGTGGGCGTTGGTGAGGCCCACCGGCTTCATCGGGCCAAAGCGCAGCGTTTCGCGGCCGCGTTCGGCCATCACCTCGATCGGCAGGCAGCCGTCGAAATAGCCCGCGGTCTCTCCCTCGTGGAACTCGGTCTTCTCGGCGGCCAGCAGCGCGTCGATGAAGGCCTCGTACTGCTCCTTGGTCATCGGGCAGTTCATGTAGGCGGTCTGTTCCTCCTCCGTCTCGCCCTTGTCATAGCGCGACTGCATCCAGGCGACGGACATGTCCACGCTCTCGGCATAGACGATGGGGGCGATGGCATCGAAGAAGGCAAGGCTCTCGGCCCCGGTCTCGGCGCGGATCGCCTCGGCCAGGGTGCCGGAGGTGAGGGGGCCGGTGGCGATGATCCAATGGCCGTCGTCGGGCAGGGCGGTGATCTCGCCCGCCTCCACCCGCACCAGCGGATGCGCCCTGAGCCGTGCGGTGACGGCGGCGGAAAATGCATCGCGGTCGACGGCGAGCGCGCCGCCCGCTGGCAGGCGATGCGCCTCGGCCATCGCCATCAACAGGCCATTCGCCGCCCGCATTTCCCAATGCAGCAGGCCCACGGCATTGCGCTCATCATCATCCGAGCGGAAGGAGTTGGAGCAGACCATTTCGGCCAGATCGCCGGTGCGATGCGCGAAGGTGCCGACATGGGGGCGCATCTCGTGGATGACCACGGGCACGCCCAGTTCGGCCGCCTGCCAGGCTGCCTCGGAGCCGGCCATGCCACCGCCGACGATGTGAAGCTCTTGTGTCATGGCGCACGCATAGCGGGGGCCGGGCCCGAAGAAAAGCCTGCCGCCTTTGCCTTTTCCAAATATCCCGGGGTCCGGGGCAGCGCCCCGGCCGCCTGCCAACGGCCGAGCGCCGGGGCTTTCACACCCCCGGACCCCCGTGGGATATTTGGAAAAGGCAAAGGCGGCAGGGTCAGGCCCAGTCCGGGGCCCGCTTGTCCAGAAAGGCCGAGATGCCCTCCTCGGTATCGCGCCAGAGCATGTTTTCCGCCATCACCGCGCCGGCGAGGTCATAGGCGTCGTCCAGCGGCAGGGTGATCTGGTCATAGAAAGCGCGTTTGCCGATGCGCACCGCGGCGCCGAGCTTGCCGGCGACGGTCTGGGCGAGGGTGAGGGCGGCTTCGGGCAGGTCGGCGGGGGCGGCGATGCGGTTGATCAGGCCGAGGCGCTGCGCCTCTTCCGGGCCGATGAAGGCGCCGGTGGTCAGCATCTCGAAGGCCTGTTTGCGGGGGATATTGCGGGTGAGCGCGACCATGGGGGTGGAGCAGAACAGGCCGATATTGACGCCGTTGACGCCAAAGCGCGTGCCTTCCGCCGCCACCGCCATGTCGCAGCTGGCGACGAGCTGGCAGCCGGCGGCGGTGGCGATGCCGTGCACCTCGGCGATCACCGGTTGGGGCAGGGCGGGGATCATCTGCATCACCTCGGCGCAGCGGGCGAAGAGGTCCGCGAAATAGGCGGCGCCCTTGTCGGGGGCGGCGCGGCCGGCCTGCATCTCCTTCAGGTCATGTCCGGCGCAGAAAGCGCGGCCGGCGCCGGCGAGCAGGACCACGCGGACCCTGGGATCGGCGGCCAGCTCTGTCAGCCGTGCCTTGAGCGCCGCCAGCATCGCATCGGACAGCGCGTTGAGGCTGGTGGGGGCATTCAGGGTCAGCCGCGCCACGGTGCCGATATCCGCGCGCAGAACCAGGTCTTCCGTCATTGTCATTCCCTCCCGTTTGGCGAAACTCTAGGCGGGGAATGAACGGGGGAGAAGATGCAAGTAATGGACCAGGCGGCGCTGGAGGCATTTCTGGCGGCGGAGTTTCCGCAGGTGGCGGGGGATTTCGCGCTGGAGGAGCTGGGGGCAGGGCGGCTGGTGGTGCGGCTGCGCGTGGCCGAGAAGCATCTGCGCCCGGGCGGCACGGTGTCGGGGCCGAGCATCTTTGCTCTGGCGGATGTGGGGATCTACCTGGCGATCCTGGCGCGGATCGGGCCGGTGGCGCTGGCGGTGACGACAAACGCCGCCGTGGACTTCATGCGCAAGCCGGCGGCGGGCTGCGATCTGCTGGCAGAGGTGCGGATCCTGAAGCTGGGGCGCACGCTGGCGGTGGCAGATGCGCTGGTGTTCTCGGAGGGGCTGGCGGAGCCGGTGGCGCGGGCGTCGATGACCTATGCGATCCCTCCGCGGCGGGAGAATGTGGGGTAATTTGATACCTATTTCGTAAGGTGCTGATTTACTGTAGATAATTACGCTACAGCGCACTTGACCTGCAACGCCACATACCCGATAAGCCCCCATCCGAATGCGGGCGCCCTCAACCGGCTCCCATCTACCCGTCAGCCAAAGGGGCAAGACCCGATGAAAACCTTTACCGCGACCCCGGCGGACATCGAGAAGAAGTGGATCCTGATCGACGCCGAAGGCGTTGTTCTGGGCCGCCTCGCCACGATCGTCGCCATGCACCTTCGTGGCAAGCACAAGCCGACCTTCACGCCGCACATGGATATGGGCGACAACGTGATCATCATCAACGCCGACAAGGTGCAGATGACCGGCAACAAGCGCGCCGACAAGCGTTACTACTGGCACACCGGCCACCCGGGCGGGATCAAGTTCCGCACCGCGGCGCAAGTGCTGGACGGCGCGCACCCTGAGCGTGTGGTCATCAAGGCCGTGGAGCGCATGATCTCGCGCAACCGCCTTGGCCGCGAACAGATGTCGAACCTGCGCGTCTATGCCGGTGCCGCCCATCCGCACGAGGCGCAGCAGCCCGCCGTGCTGGATGTCAAGACGCTGAACCCGAAGAACACCCGGAGCGCCTGAAGATGGCCGATGAAATCAAGACACTCGACGATCTGAAGGACGTTGTCGCGGGCACTTCCGCCGCCGCAGCCCCCGCTGTCGAACTCGCCCCCCGCACCCCGCAGCGCGACTCGCTTGGCCGCGCCTATGCCACCGGCAAGCGCAAGAACGCGGTCGCCCGCGTCTGGATCAAGCCGGGTTCCGGCAAGGTCATCGTCAACGGCAAGGAAATGGCGGTCTATTTCGCCCGTCCCGTGCTGCAGATGATCCTGCGCCAGCCGTTCACCGTGGCCGGTGTCGAGGGCCAGTTTGACGTGATGGCCACCGTCGCCGGTGGCGGGCTTTCGGGCCAGGCCGGTGCGGTCAAGCACGGCGTGTCGAAAGCGCTGCAGCTTTATGAACCGAGCCTGCGCGCCGCGCTGAAGGCCGCCGGCTTCCTGACCCGCGACAGCCGCGTGGTGGAACGCAAGAAATACGGCAAGGCCAAGGCCCGCCGCAGCTTCCAGTTCTCGAAGCGCTAAGCTTTCTGGACGGTGCCACGGAAGGCGCGGGGGGCAACCCTCGCGCCTTTTGCGATTTCGGGAAGGTGTTGCCCTGGCGACTCAGCCCCCGCGAATGTGATTGCGGGATGGATTGACGCAGGGTCCGTGAAAATTCACTGTCTCTTCATAAACGCACCCGAAAATCGGGGCATGACGAGGCAGTGTACAATGGCAACCCTATCCACTTTCCACAGCTCCTGTGGGGGCTTCGATTTCCTTGGGCTCCGCAAAGGCCGCAGCGGCGGGTACGAGATCGTCTATGACGATGGCGTCAAGCGGCGGCTGGTCTGGCGGGTGCAGGGCAAGGCAGCCGAGGCGCAGCTCGGCGACGCGCTGCGCCATGCGGTGAACAAGCCGCGGGTGCTGCCGGCGATGTATTCCGAGCTGAAGAAGCGCTCGATCGGCATCGAGGCGGTGGCCGTTTAAACCGCCACCTCGATCACCGGCTCCATCGTGGCAAGCTGTTCATCGGTCAGGTGGCACTTGATGCGGTGGCCGCCGGCGATGGGCCGCAGCTCTGGAACGACCGTCTCGCACAGGTTCCCCGGTACCAGCGGCTTCCAGCGGCAGCGGGTCTGGAACGGGCAGCCGGGCGGCGGGTTCATCGCGCTTGGGATATCGCCCTGCAGCACGATGCGCTTCCTTGTCACCCGCGGGTCGGCGACCGGCACGGCGGACAGCAGCGCCTCGGTATAGGGGTGGAAGGGCGGCGAGAACACCTCGGCCGTGGTGCCGATTTCCACCACATGGCCCAGATACATCACCAGCACCCGGTCGCTGAGATAGCGCACGATGCCGAGGTCATGGCTGATGAACAGCAGCGTGGTGCGGTTCTTGCGCTGGATCTCCATCAGCAGGTCCGTCACCGCCGCCTGCACCGAGACATCCAGCGCCGAGACGGGTTCATCGGCGACCACCACCTTCGCCTCGCCGGCAAAGGCGCGGGCGATGCCGACGCGCTGCTTTTGCCCGCCTGACAGTTGGCGCGGCTTGCGGGTGGCAAATTCGCGCGGCAGCTTCACGAGGTCCAGCAGCTTCAACATCCGCTCATGCCGGTCGGCGGCGCTGCTGCCGATCTGGAAGATTTCCAGCGCGCGGATGATCTGGGCGCCGATGCTCATTGACGGGTTCAGCGTGTCGAAGGGGTTCTGGAACACCATCTGCAGGCTGGAGATGAGTGCGGGGCCGCGCTTTTCCACCGGCAGCTGTTGGATCTGGTCGCCGTTGAGGGTGACGGTGCCGGCGCTGGCGACCTCCAGCCCCATCAGCACCTTGGCGAGGGTGGATTTGCCGCAGCCCGATTCGCCGACGATGGCCAGCGTTTCCCCGGCGCGGGCGGAGAAGTCGATCTGCTCATTGGCCTTGACGATCTTCGCGGTGCCGCCGCCGAACACGCCGGGGGAGGTCTCGTAGTATTTGCGCAGGTCGGTGGCCTCGATCACCACCTCGCCCTTCGGCGTCGGATCGCAGCAGAGGCCGAGGGCAGGGGGTGCATCCCAGTCGATCTCATCCACCCGGATGCAGCGGCTGTTGTGGCGCGGCGTGCTGCCGGCGGGCAGCATCGGGATGTCCTGCGCATCGCAGCGCCCCGCGACGAAATAATCGCAGCGCGGCCCGAAGTTGCAGCCGGTCGGGCGTTCATGCGGCAGCGGGAAGTTGCCCGGGATCGCCACCAGCGGCCGTTCCCATTTGTCGGCGCCGGGCAGCGGGATCGAGCGGAACAGGGCCTGCGTATAGGGGTGGCGCATTTCCGAGAAGACCTCGACCACGTCGCCCGTCTCGACCGCCTCGCCCGAATACATCACGCAAAGGCGGTCGCAGACATCCATCACCAGCCCGAGGTTGTGGCTGATGAACAGCATCGAGGTGCCGTGTTTCTCGGCCAGATCGCGGACCAGATCGACGATGCCGGCCTCGACCGTGACGTCGAGCGCGGTGGTCGGCTCGTCGAGGATCAGCAGGGACGGGCGCGACATCAGCGCCATGGCGATCACGATGCGCTGCTGCTGGCCGCCTGACAGCTGGTGCGGCCAGGCCTGCAAGATGCGGTCGGGGTCGGGCAGGCGCACATCCTCGATGATGGCGCGGGCGCGGGCCCAGGCGTCGGACTTGCTGATCTTCTCATGGATCAGCGGCACCTCGGCCAATTGCGCGCCGACCTTCATCGCCGGGTTCAGGCTCGCCATCGGTTCCTGGTAGATCATCGCAATCTCGCGCCCGCGCAGGTCGCGCAATTCGCGCTCGCCCATCGTCGTGATGTCGCGGCCCTTGAAGCGGATGCTGCCGCCGGTGATGCGGCCGTTGCGCCCCAGGTCGCGCATCACGCCAAGCGCCACGGTGGACTTGCCGCAGCCGGACTCGCCCACGAGCCCCATCGCCTCGCCCGGCATCACCTTGCAGGAGAAATCCATCACCGCCGGAATCTCGCGGTTGCGGGTGAAGAAGCTGATCGAGAGGTTGTCGATCTCGAGGATGGGGGTTTGCGCGTCGGTCATGTCATCAATCCTTCAGGCTTTCCTCGCGCAGGGCGTCGGCCAGCAGGTTCAGCCCCAGCACCAGGCTCAGCAGCGCCAGCGCGGGCACCATCGCCGGGTGCGGCGCGATGGTCAGCAGGCGGCGCCCGTCATTGATGGTCGAGCCCCAGTCCGGGCTTTCGGGGCTGACGCCGAGGCCGAAGAAGCCAAGCGTGCCCAGAAGGATGGTGGTGTAGCCGATGCGCAGGCAGAAATCGACGATCAGCGGGCCGCGGGCATTGGGCAGGATCTCCCACAGCATGATGTACCAGGGGCCCTCGCCGCGGGTCTGGGCGGCGGCAACGTAGTCGCGGGTCTTGATGTCCATCACCAGGCCGCGGACGATGCGGAACACGGTGGGGGCGTTCACGAAGACCACCGAGACGAAGACGTTGAGCATGTTGGGCTCCATCGTCCACACGCCCAGAGGGTCGGCGTCGAAGGCAAGGCCCGACCAGGCCCAGAGGCCAAGAACCAGCGTGACCCCGACATAAAGGTTGCGCTTGGCCGGGTGGGTGAAGAAGCGGCTGTTCCAGAGCACGGTGAAGAACACCACCGGGAACAGGAACAGCACCGCGGCCAGCGCGACGGGCAGGCCAGTGGTGCGGATTTCGGGCGTGACCAGTAGGTAGAACAGCAAGATCACCGGGAAGGCGAGCACCAGGTTGGCGATGAACGACAGCCCTGCATCCAGCCGCCCGCCACGATAGCCCGCGGGCAGGCCAAGCGTGACCCCGACCATGAAGGCGAAGACCGTGGCGGCGGGGGCGATGGACAGCACCCGGCGCGCGCCCATGACCATGCGGCTGAACACGTCGCGGCCCAGGTTGTCGCCGCCCAGAAGATAGACCCCGCCATCCGGCGTGATCGTGCCCGGCACCTTGTTCTTCATCTGCGCGATCTGCCCCAGCGGGTCGAAGGTCAGCACGAGGTCGGCGAAAAGGGCGGTGAACACCCAGAACATTACCAGCCCGAAGCCGACCATTCCCAGCGGGCTGTCGAACAGCCGGCCATAGAGCCCGCTGCGGCGGCGGGTGCGGACCGACACCGCGAAGACCAGCAGCAGCGCCAGCCAGACCGGCCAGAACTGGAAAGCGAGGCGAGAGAAGATCGCGGGCCAGCCAAGCTCTTCCATCATGACACCCGAATCCGCGGGTTCAGCAGCACATAGCCCATGTCGGACATTGCCTGCGTCACCAGAACCACCGCCACCGCCACCACAGAGCATCCCAGCAGCAGCTGGATGTCATTGTTGCCGGCGGCCTGCACCAGTGTCCAGCCGAAGCCCTTGAAGTTGAACAGGGTCTCCACGATCACCACCCCGTTCAGCAGCCAGGGAAACTGCAGCATGATCACGGTGAACGGCGCGATCAGCGCATTGCGCAGCGCGTGGCGCATGACCACGCGGCCAAAGCTGGCGCCCTTCAGCCTTGCGGTGCGGATATATTGCGCCGTCATCACCTCGGACATGCTGGCGCGGGTCATGCGGGCGATATAGCCCATGCCGTAAAGCGCGATGGTCAGCACCGGCAGGAAGAAGTTCTCGAAGGTGATGCCCTCCATCGCGCTGGTGGCGGTGCCCTTGAACCATCTGAGCCCGACCATCGAGGACGAGAACACCACGATCAGGATCACGCCCGACACATATTCCGGCGTCGCCGTGGTGGCGATCGACGCGGTCGAGAGCACGCGGTCCAGCTTCGAGCCCTCGCGCATCCCCGACAGGATGCCGATCAGCAGCGCCGAGGGCACCATCAGCACCATCACCCAGAACATCAGGATGCCGGTCAGCCCCAGCCGTGTGGCAATGATTTCCGACACCGGCGCCTTGAACACGGTGGATTGCCCCCAATTGCCCTGCAGCACACCGCAAAAGCGCGGGCTGTCCTCGGGCAAGGCGCCGCGGGCGATGCAGCGGCCACTGGTCACGCCATCGCGCTCGCTCGTCCAGCCCGGCGCCACCCCCAGCCATTCGCCATAGCGCTTGACCAGCGGCTGCGCATGGCCGTTGCGCTCCAGCCAGCTGGTGACCTCGGCATCGGTCATCCGGGCATTGCCCTCGGACTTCGCCAGCTTTTCAAGGTTGGGCGGCAGGTTGGTCAGCCAGAACACCACGAAGGTGAGGACGAGCGCCGTCGCCACCATCGTGAGGGTCCGCCTGAGGAGGAAGTTCAGCATCCGGCTATCCCTTCGGACCCTGCGCGCAGATGCGGCCGGGTGGGGAGTGGCAAAAGGGGAAGGCGCGCCCGCCTTCCCCCGCTTTCAGGCCCCGGTTGTCAGGGCCTTGGCGCGATCAGGCCTCGGTCATCCACCACTTGTAGTGGTGATGCTCGAAGGTCGGGTGCATGTCGGCACCTTTCACCCGCTCGTTCATGTGGCGATACAGCGAGCGCCAGTAGGGTTGGATCAGCACGCCCTCGTCCTGCATGATCTTCTCCAGCTTGGCCATCGACTCGCGGCGCGCATCGGCATCGGCAATCGCCATCGCCTTGTCGAGCTCGGCGTCGAACTCGGCATTGCTGAAGGCCGCCTCGTTCCAGGCTACGCCCGACTTGTAGGCCGATTGCAGCACCTGCACGCCAAGCGGGCGCATGTTCCACTCGGTCGCCGAGAACGGGTACTTGGTCCAGTCGTTCCAGAAGGTCGCGCCCGGCAGGATCGTGCGCTTGATGTTGATGCCGGCATCGCGGATCTGCGCCGCCACCGCATCGCAGGTCGCCGCCTGCCAGGCATCGTCGATCGAGATCAGCTCGAATTCCGTATCGGCATGGCCAGCGGTTTCCAGCAGCGCCTTGGCGCCGGCCGGGTCGGCCACGACCGGCGGAAGCTCGGCATATTCCGGGTGGATCGGGCAGACATGGTGGTTTTCGGCGACGGTGCCGAGCCCCGAATAGCCAAGCTCCAGCACCACCGAGTTGTCCACGGCCATCTGCAGCGCGCGGCGGACATCGCGGTTGTCATAGGGCGCATTGCCCTGGTTGAAGCGCACCGCCAGCGTCGCCGCGGTGATCGCCTCGGACTTCATCCAGCCAAGCCCGTCGAAGATTTCCACGAATTCCGACACGGTCTGATAGGTCATGTCGATCTCTTCGGCCTCGGCCGCGGCGATCAGCGCCGAGGGGTCGGTGCCGTAATCGACATATTCGATGCGGTCGAGGTACGGCCCGCCATAGACCTCGGTGCCCCACCAGGTATGGTCCTCGTTCTTGACCAGCACCTGCCGGACGCCGACCTCGTTGGTCTCGGGCAGGTAGGGGCCGGTGCCGATCGGGTTCACCGACGGATCGCCATTGTCATAGGACTGGTGCACCACCAGCGCCGGATAATCGGCGAAGTTGGCGATCACCGCGATGTCGGGGCTCGACAGGCTCAGCTTGACGGTCATGTCATCGACCACGGTGATCGCGCCCTCGCGCGCCATCTTGGTCGTCTCGTCTGCCAGCGCCGACATGCGGCCGGCCATCGAGTTGCCCTCGACCGTGCCATCGGTCCAGCGGGTGATGTTATGGGCGACATCAGCGGCGGTGAAGGCGTCGCCATTGCTCCAGGTCGCGTTCGGGCGCACCTTCAGCGTGTATTCGGTGGCGTCGTCGTTCACTTCCCAGCTTTCCAGCAGCATCCCGCGGAAGGTGCCATCGACCTGGTATTCGACCAGGTATTCCAGCCAGCCGCGGGTGAAGTTCGCCAGCTGCGACCAGTCATAGGTGCGCGGGTCCTTCAGCGCCTTGGTCTCCATGTCCATCCGCAGAGTGCCGCCGGCGACCGGGGTCTCTTGCGCCATGGCGGGCGCCTTCATTCCCAGCAGGCCATAGGCCGCGACGCTCGTCGCCCCCAGCGCCGAGGCGCGGGTCAGGAACTCGCGGCGGCTCATCAGCCCCGCCTTGCATTCCTCGGCGTAAAGCGTCACCGCCGGATGCAGCCGCTTGCCGAAGGTCTGGTGCTTGGTCATGTGTCTAAACTCCCTGTGAGATGGAACGAGGTCCGTATTATTGTTGTCCGGCCGCGGGTTCGGTGGCGTCGCGGTTCAAGGCCGGCGGGCGGGGCGGGCGAGGTCTCACCCCCACATTCCGCACGGATTGTAACATTGCGTCAACGTCTGGTTTCGACGGTCTGGCGCCTGAAAACGACTTCGGGCGCAACAAAACGGACCTGCCCCCGGGGGTCAACCCCGGCAGGCACGATTAATCTGGCTTGCGCTGCGAAAACCGCCGGGTCCGGCGCCCGCGGTGTCACCCCTGCCTGCGAAAGCCGCTCGGCGTCTTGCCGGTGCTGCCCTGGAAGGCTCGGGTGAAATAGGCGGGCGAGGCAAAACCAAGCCGCTCGGAGACCTCGCGCACCGGCAGCGGGGTCTCGGCCAGCAGGCGGCGCGCCTCGTGCATCTTGCGGTCGGCCAGCAGCGCATGGGCGGTGCGCCCGCAGGTCCGGTTGCAGACCCGCGTGAGGTGGGTGGCGGTAACCCCAAGCTCTGCCGCCAGGTCGGCGACATTGGCGCCGGAGCGGTACTTGCGCTCCAGCAGCGCGGTGTAGCGCATCGCCAGCTTGCGGGCGGCATCGGGGCGGGCGGGGGCGGCGGCAGCCGGATCGGCCGCAGCCTCGGCCAGCTGCCGCTCCAGCCAGACGCCGACGAGGCCGAGGTGATGGTGCGCCGCCCGCTCATGCCCCGGCTTGCTGCTCTCCATCTCGCGCTGCACGGCGTCGAGGATAGAGGACAGCTCGCCCTGCGGGATGGCGTCGCGCACCCGCAGATGCTGGGGCGTGCGCGGCAAGGCGAGGTCGGTCTCGCGCCCGAAGAACAGCGCGGTGCCATGCACCTGGTGGCCGATCTCGAAGCCATGCATCACCCCAGCCGGGATGAAGATGGCATTGTGGGCGCCATAGCCGCGGGTGACGCCGGCGACGGTGATCCGGCCCTGGCCACGGGTGAACCACAGCAGCAAGGGCTCGGAATAGCTGCGCATCGCCTCGACGCGCCAGCGCCCGCCGGCGGCGAGGCGCGGGATCGGCACCAGCCGGAAATCGGCCCGCTCGGGGGCGGCCGGGGCGGCGAATTGCGAAAGCGGCGGGCCAGAGAACAGCTTCACGGGGCAGGGAGTCCTTGCTCGGGTGCGGGTGCCGGTCGGCGCCGCAGCGCCCTGACCTCGAGTCTAGGCCGGCGCGCTGCAAGAAACCAAGCCCGAACGCAACCGATTCGGCAAGCGCCCCGCAGCGTGACCATTCGGCAACGCTGCCAACGCCGTCTTCGCCTTTGCCTTTTCCAAATATCCTCGGGGGGTCCGGGGGGCAGACGGCCCCCCGGCTTCTTTCAAGGGCGGCGGGGCAGACGGCCCCCGCCTCTCAGGCGACAGGAACCCGCTCCCAGCCGCGCATCCGCGCCCGGAACCACGTCCGCTGCCGCTTGGCATATTGCCGGCTCGAGGCTTGCGCCGCCGTCACCGCCGCCTCCAGGGACATCTCCCCCCGCAGATGCGAAACCAGCTCCGGCGCGCCGATCGCCCTGGCCCAGGGCGCGGCCGGCGCCCAGTGCGGCAACACCGCCCGCGCCTCTTCCAGCGCGCCGCCCTCCAGCATCGCGCGAAAGCGGCGGTCGATGCGCTCCGCCAGCCAGTCGCGCCCCGCCTCCAGCACAAGCAGCCGGGCGCTCCCGCCGGGCAGCAGCGCCGGTCCGGTCGCCGCCTGCCAGTCCGCCAGCCCGCGCCCGGTGGCGCGCTGCACTTCCCAGGCGCGCTGGATGCGGGCGGGGTTCTGCGCGTCGATGCGGGCGCGGGTGGCGGCGTCGAGCTCGGCCAGCATGGCGCCCATGCCGCCCGCCGCCAGGCGCGCATCCGCCTCGGCGCGCACCTCCGCTGGCACCGGCGGGATCTCGGCCAGCCCCTCGGTCAGCGCGGTGAGGTACAGCCCGGTGCCGCCAGTGATGATCGGCCGCTGCCCCCCCGCCAGCACCGCCGCCACCTCGCGCAGCCAATGGCCCACGGAATAGTCGGCGCCGCAGGGCAGGTGACCATAGAGCCGGTGCGGCGCCCGCGCCTCCTCCGCCGGGCTCGGCCGCGCGGTCAGCACCCGCCAGCAGTCCCAGACCTGCAGCGCATCGGCATTGACGATGACCCCGCCCTGCCGTTCGGCGATCCGCAGCGCCAGCGCGGATTTTCCGCTCGCGGTCGGGCCGGCGATAACCACCGGCAGGTCCGGCGCAAGATCGTTCAGCAATTCCAATGCGCTACAGCCCCTACCTCATTCAGCCCGCGCGGCAAACATGCCGCATCGCAGCATTTCCCCCGCGTGCCCCGTTGAACCCCGGGGCGATTTGGCGCATCTTGCCCGCCGATCAGGGCAGCGGCAAGCGAGGCGAAAGATGACCATGGTGCAACAGCCGGCGGACGAGCCACAGGTGACTTACAAGCGCGTGCTGCTGAAGATCTCGGGCGAGGCGCTGATGGGCGACCAGGGCTACGGCCTGCATCCGCCGACCGTGGCGCGCATCGCGCAAGAGGTGAAGTCGGTCCATGATCTTGGCGTCGAGATCTGCATGGTGATCGGCGGCGGCAACATCTTCCGCGGGCTGGCAGGTTCGGCACAGGGGATGGAGCGGACGACGGCCGATTACATGGGGATGCTGGCGACGGTGATGAACGCGCTGGCCGTGCAATCGGCGCTGGAGGCGCTGGACATCCACACCCGCGTGATCTCGGCGATCCCGATGGACCAGGTCTGCGAGCCCTATATCCGCCGCCGCGCCGTGCGCCACCTGGAAAAGGGCCGCGTGGTGATCTTCGCCGCCGGCACCGGCAACCCCTATTTCACCACCGACACCGCCGCGACGCTGCGCGCCAACGAGATGACCTGCCAGGCAATCTTCAAGGGCACCAAGGTCGACGGGGTCTATGACAAGGACCCCAAGAAGCACGCCGACGCGAAACGCTATGACAAGGTCAGCTATGACGAGGTGCTGCAAAAGCACCTCGGGGTCATGGATGCCTCGGCCATCGCGCTGGCGCGCGACAACAACCTGCCGATCATCGTGTTCTCGCTGGACGAGCCGGGCGGCTTCCGCGGCATCCTTGCGGGCCGGGGGACGTATACGCTTGTGAAAGGATGACGCCCTATCTTTCGCGCATCGGCTCGGCTATAGCGGCGTCCAAGGCAAACTGACGGGAAACACGACACATGGCCGACGATATCGAGATCGACATGGACGACCTCAACCGCCGCATGGAAGGGGCCATGGCCTCGCTGCGGACGGAATTTTCCTCGCTGCGCACCGGGCGCGCCTCGGCCTCGCTGGTCGAACCGATCCAGGTCGACGCCTATGGCCAGATGACGCCGATCAACCAGCTTGGCACCGTCAACGTGCCCGAACCCCGGATGGTGACCATCAACATCTGGGACAAGGGCATGGTCAACAAGGTTGAAAAGGCGATCCGCGAAAGCGGGCTCGGCATCAACCCGCAGACCAATGGCACCATCATCATGCTGCCGATCCCCGAGCTGAACGAGGAACGCCGCCGCGACCTGACGCGCGTGGCCGCGCAATATGCCGAACATGCCCGCGTTGCCGTGCGCAACGTGCGGCGCGACGGCATGGACCAGATCAAGAAGGCCAAGGCCGAGGGCATGAGCGAGGACGACCAGAAGTTCTGGTCCGCCGAGGTGCAGGCGCTGACCGACAAGGCCATCGCCGCGGTGGACAGCGCGCTGGAATCCAAGCAGGCCGAGATCATGCAGGTCTGACCTGCGCCCGCTGCCCGTGAAGATGACACAAACGCCAAGCGAGGACCGGGCCCCATGGCCGCCAAGGATGTGAACGACAAGGCGGCTTCTGGGTGCGGGCCCGCGCATGTGGCCATCATCATGGATGGCAACGGCCGATGGGCCACCAATCGCGGCTGGCCGCGGCTGGTCGGCCATCGCAAGGGCGCCGAGCGGGTCAAGGAGATCGTCCGCGCCTGCCCCGATCTCGGGATCGACTGGCTGACGGTCTATGCCTTCTCCACCGAGAACTGGAAGCGCTCGACCGAGGAAGTGCTTGGCCTGATGGGCATCTTTGCCCGCTATATCGAGCGCGAGGCCGATGCGATGTCGGCCGAGGGCGTGCGGCTGCGCTTCATCGGCGCACGCGACCGGCTCGACCCCAAGCTGCAGAAGCTGATGGCCGGGATCGAGGCGCGCACGGCGGGCAATTCCCGCGTGAACTTCACCGTGGCGATCAACTATGGCGGCCGCGACGAGCTGCTGCGTGCCGCCCGGCGGATGTGCGAGGATGTGGCCGCTGGCGTTCTGGCGCCTGCCGAGGCGACCGAGGCGGCGCTGACGGCGCGGCTCGATACCGCCGGCTTTCCCGACCCCGACCTGGTGATCCGCACCTCGGGCGAGACGCGGACCTCGAACTTCCTGCCCTGGCAGGCGGCCTATGCCGAATATGAATTCACCCCGGTGCTGTGGCCCGATTTCACGCCCGAGGTGCTCGGAGAGATCGTGGGCCGCTTCGGCACCCGCGAGCGGCGCTTTGGCGGGGTGCTGACCGGATAAGTCGCAGCCGCGCGGGGCCTTCGGGGATTGCGCAGCGGCGGGCCGGGCGGGTAAGTCGGGCAAGGCCCGCCACGGCGGCGCGGATGCGCCGGCGACGGCCGGGCAGGGAGGACATGACCAGATGACCGACAGCGATCCGAAGCCGACGGCGAGCCGCGCGGCGCGGTGGGCCGATCTTGGCCCGCGACTGGTCTCGGGCCTCGTCATGGCCGGCGGCGGGTTGATCCTGATCTGGGCGGGCGGCTGGTGGTTTGCGGGGCTGGCGATTGCCGCGGCCGGGCTGATGGTCTGGGAGCTGGCGGCGATGCTGGCCCTTCCGGGCAGGGCAATGCCGGCGCGCGCACTTGGCCTGCTGGCCGGGGCCGGGCTGCTGGCGGCACTGGTGCTGGCGCAGGTCTGGCCGGGGCAGGGCGGCGGCGTCGGCTATTGGGGCTGGGGCTGGGGCGGGCTGCTCTTGCTGCTCCCGGCGCTGGCCTCGCCCCTGGTGCCGATGCAGGGCCGGCTGCTGTTCGTGATCTATTCGCTGGCGGTGTTGCAGGCGGCCTATGGCCTCGTCTCCTTCCGCGCCGATCATGGCGTGCTGTGGCTGGCCTGGCTGGTGGCGCTGGTGGTGGTGACCGACATTGCCGGGTATTTTGCCGGCAAGGCGCTTGGTGGGCCGAAGTTCTGGCCGCGGATCAGCCCGAAGAAGACCTGGTCGGGCACCATCGCGGGCTGGATCGGCGCGGCGCTGGTGGGGTTTGCCTTCGGCCAGTTCACCACCGCGGGGCCGGACCTGCCTTGGATTTCCGCCGCCCTCGCGCTCGCCGCGCAGATGGGCGACATCGCCGAAAGCGCGATCAAGCGACGGGCCGGGGTCAAGGACAGCTCGCGGCTGATCCCGGGGCATGGCGGATTGCTGGACCGTTTCGACGGGCTTCTGGGCGCGGCGCTGCTGATGCTGCTGGTCGCGCAACTGGTCGATGTGCCCGTGGTGCGGTTCTAGGATGCGCTCGGTTTCCATATTCGGCGCCACCGGCTCCATCGGCGAATCGACCTTCGACCTCTTGATGCGCGCCGGCGGGCCGCAGGCCTTCCGCACCGTGGCGCTGACCGGGGCGCGCAATGTGGCGCGCCTGGCCGAGATGGCCCGCGCGCTGCGCGCCGAGGTCGCGGTGACCGCCGATCCCGCTTGCCTGCCGGCGCTGCGGGACGCGCTGGCGGGCTCGGGCGTGGAGGCCGCGGCGGGCGAGGCGGCGCTGGTCGAGGCCGCCGACCGCCCGGCCGATTGGGTGATGAGCGCCATCGTCGGCTTTGCCGGCCTCGCGCCGGGCCTCGCCGCGCTGCGCCACGGCACCACGCTGGCGCTGGCCAACAAGGAGAGCCTGGTGACCGCCGGGCCGCTGCTGATGGCCACGGCCAAGGCCCATGGCGCCCGCATCCTGCCGGTGGACAGCGAGCATTCGGCGGTGTTCCAGGCGCTGGCGGGCGAGGAGATCGGCGCCGTCGAACGCATCATCATCACCGCCAGCGGCGGCGCCTTCCGCGACTGGCCGCTGGAGAGGCTGGCGCAGGCGAGCGTCGCCGAAGCCTCCACCCACCCGAATTGGGCGATGGGGCAGCGCATCACCATCGACAGCGCCTCGATGTTCAACAAGGCGCTGGAAGTCATTGAAACTAGGGAATATTTCGATGTCCCGCCTGCAATGGTCGAGGTGCTGGTCCACCCCGAATCGCTGGTCCATGCGCTGGTCGGCTTCCGTGACGGCGCGCTGATGGCGCATCTGGGCGCGCCCGACATGCGCCATGCCATCGGCTATGCGCTGAACTGGCCGACCCGCGAGACGCTGCCGGTGGCGCGGCTCGACCTGGCGCAGATCGGCCGCCTCAGCTTTGCCGCGCCCGACCCGGCGCGCTACCCCGCCCTCACCCTCGCACGCGAGGTGATGGCGATCCGCGGGCTGGCGGGCGCAGTGTTCAACGCCGCGAAAGAGGCGGCGCTGGACGGGTTCATCGACGGGCGCATCGCCTTCCCGGCGATGGCGCAGGTGGTGGAGCAGGTGCTCGCGCGAATGTCAGCCCAAACGGGGCTTGGAATTGCCACGATCAGCCTCGATAACCTGCGGCAAGCAGACCGCGAAGCGCGGCGACTGGCGGGGGCGGTGATCGCCTCTGCGCGTATTTGAGGCAGACCCTGTGGATCTTGTGACCCTTCTTCCGTCGTTCGGGAACCTTCTTTACACCCTTGCCGCCTTCGTCATTGCCCTGTCGGTGATCGTCGCGGTGCATGAATACGGCCATTACATCATCGGCCGCTGGTCGGGGATCCATGCCGAGGTGTTCAGCATCGGCTTCGGCCCGGTGCTTTTTGCGCGGGTGGACCGGCGCGGCACGCGCTGGCAGCTGTCGGCGCTGCCCTTCGGCGGCTACGTGAAATTCCTCGGCGACGCCAATGCCGCTTCGGCCGGCGCGGACGAAGAGACGATGGCGCATCTGACCCCCAGCCAGAAGCGCCACACCATGCATGGCGCCCCGCTTTGGGCGCGGGCGGCGACGGTGGCGGCGGGGCCGGTGTTCAACTTCATCCTGTCCATCGCGCTGTTTGCGGCGATCTTCATGGCCTCGGGCGTTGCCACCGAGACCCCCAGCGTCGGCGCCACCCATGCGCTGCCCGGCGGCATCGGCGGGCTGCAGACCGGCGACGAGATCCGCGCGATCGAGGGCCGGCCGACGCCCGACTACACGGCGGTGCAGGAGGTTGCCGACGAATTCCCGACGCTGGAGCGGATGCAGTACCTGGTGGCGCGGGGCGGGGACGAGACCACGGTCGAAGGGCCGGCGGTCTATCCGGCGCGCATCAATGCCGTCACCCCCGATTCAGCGGCGATGGCGGCGGGCCTGCGCGAGGGCGACGTGATCCTGGCCATCGACGGCGCGCCGGTGCGCAGCTTTGCCGAGCTGCAGGGCCTGGTGCTGGCCGGCGAGGGCGCCCCGATGGCGCTGCGGGTCTGGCGCGAGGGCGAGGCAGAGTTCGACCTGACGCTGACCCCCAAGCGCACCGACCTGCCGCTGCGGGACGGCGGCTTCGAGACGCGCTATCTGATCGGCATTGGCGGCGGCTTCTTCTTCGAGCCGGTGACCCGCAGCGTCGGCCCGCTCGAGGCGCTGAGCGCGGGCGCGGGGCAGGTGTCCTATGTCGTGACCTCCTCGCTCTCGGCGCTGACGCACATGATCACCGGGGCGATCTCGTCTTGCAACCTGCGCGGGCCCATCGGCATTGCCGAAACCTCGGGCGCGGCGGCAAGCGCGGGCTTTGCCGATTTCATCTGGTTCCTGGCGGTGCTGTCCACCGCGGTGGGGCTGATGAACCTGTTCCCGATCCCGGTGCTGGATGGCGGGCATCTGGTGTTCCACGCCTGGGAATGGGCCGCAGGCAAGCCGCCGCCCGATGCGGTGATGCGGGTGCTGATGATGGCGGGCATGGCGCTGGTGCTGTCGCTGATGGCCTTTGGCCTGACCAACGACCTGCGCTGCTGAAGGCAAGATGGCCCCGATGCTGCCCGCGGCGCGCCCCAATCCGGCCATAATCCGCCGATAGACCGACCGTGACCCGCAGTTCAGACGCCAGAGGCCGAAGATGCAGATGATCGAAAAAGGCGCCCGCAGCCTCGAGCTGCTGATCGAGCTCAACTGGGACCGGCTGCTGATTCCCGCGGCGATCGTGGTCGGACTGCTTGGCGGCGCGGCGATCGGTGTCGAGCTGATGCAGATGCCGGTGATCATGCCGCAGCCCTGAGCCGGGCCGGACCAGCCCGCCACCACGACAGGGTGCCCCATGCGGGCGCCCTTTTTTGTTGGGCGACCCGTCCCGCCCGGGCCCCTGCCGGCAAGGTTTCGCCCATCCCCCGCGCGCCCGATGGCGGCGCCGCGCCGGCTCTCGGCTCCTTTTGACAAGCCCCCCCTTTCCGGCTAGTCACGGGTTCGGACGAGATTGATGAACACGGCGGGAGTAGCGACCGATGGCGACCAAGCTGAGCAGCGGCGGCAGCGCCCGGGAATATCGGCCGGCGATGAAGCGCGCGGGGCTGCTGCTCTCCGTTGCCATGCTGTGCACAGCGACCGTGGCCCCGGTCCAGGCCCAGACCTACAGCTTCAGCCAGGTGCAGATCGAGGGCAACAGCCGCATCGATACGCCCACCATCCTGTCCTATGCCGGGATCGCGCGCGGCGAGGCGGTTTCGGCCGGCGCGCTGAACGATGCCTACCAACGCATTGTCGCCTCGGGCCAGTTCGAGACGGTGGAGCTGGTGCCCTCGGGCGGCACGCTGGTGATCCGCGTCACCGAATATCCCACCGTCAACGTGGTCGATTTCGAGGGCAATGCCCGGATCAAGGACGAACAGCTGTCGAGCGTGGTGCAGACCACGGCGCGGCGGGTGTTCTCGCCCCAGCAGGTCGAGGCGGATGCCGCGAACATCGCCTCGGCCTATGCCGGCGGCGGGCGCACGGCGGCGCGGGTGGAACCCAAGGTGATCCGCCGCGATGCCGATACCGTCGATGTGGTCTTCGAGATCAGCGAAGGCCGCCTGTCCGAGATCGAGCGGCTGTCCTTCACCGGCAACCGTGCGTTTTCCGACCGCCGGCTGCGCGAAGTGCTTGACACCAAGCAGGCCGGCCTCTTGCGCATCTTCGTCGGCTCCGACACCTATGCCCCCGACCGGATCGAGGCCGACAAGGTGCTGCTGACCGACTTCTACCGCTCGCGCGGCTATGTCGATTTCCAGGTGCTTGGCGTCGCCTCGGAATTTTCGCGCGAACGCGATGCCTTCTTCCTGACCTACAACGTGCAGGAGGGCCAAAGCTTCAAGTTCGGCCAGATCCGCACCGTCTCGGAGGTCGAGGGGCTGAGCGCCGCCGAGTTTGACCGCGCCGTCCGCGTGCGTTCGGGCGCGACCTATTCGCCGAACGCGGTGGACAACACCATCAGCCGCATGGAAGCCGTGGCCACCGAAAAGGGCCTCAGCTTCGTGCGGATCGAACCGCGCGTCACCCGCAACGACCGCACCCGCACGCTGGACATCGACTTCGTGGTGGCCAATGGCCCGCGGGTGTTCGTCGAGCGCATCGACATCGAGGGCAACGCCACCACGCTCGACAAGGTGGTGCGGCGGCAGTTCAAGACGGTGGAAGGCGACCCCTTCAACCCGCGAGAAATCCGCGAGGGCGCCGCGCGCATCAGGGCGCTTGGCTTCTTCTCCGAAGCCGAGGTCGATACCCGCCCGGGCTCTGCCCGGGACCGGGTGATCGTCGATGTGAACGTGACCGAACAGCCGACCGGCTCGCTGTCCTTCGGGGTCAGCTATGGGGTGGATACCGGCGTCGGGTTGGCGCTCAGCTTCTCCGAGCAGAACTTCCTTGGCCGCGGCCAGTATTTCAGCGCCTCGCTGAACACCACCGACAGCACCGGATCGTCGAGCATCACCTTCGTGGAGCCGGCTTTCCTCGACCGCGATCTGGCGCTGCGCTTCAGCGCCTATTACCGGATTTCGGAAAACGACAACTCCGACTACTCGATCAGGACCATCGGGATCGAGCCGTCGATCGAATTCCCGATCGCGCCGAATACCCGGCTGAACCTCGGCTTCAAGATCGGCCAGGAAGAGCTCTATGACATCGACGAGGAAAATTCCTCGGCGATCCTGGTCGCCGAAGAGGGCAAGCAGGACAGTTTCGGCCTGACCTATGCGATCAGCTATGACAACCGCCGCAGCGGGCTCAACCTCAATGGCGGCGTCCGGCTGCGCTTCGGGCAAGAGCTTTACGGTCTGGCCGGGGATGTCGAGGCGCTGAAGACCACCGCCATCGCCACCGCCGAGACCAAGGTGTTCAACGAGGAATGGACGGTCCGGGCCGAGATCGAGGGCGGCGCCTATACCGCGCTTGGCGGAACCGACTCGCGGGTGACGGACCGTTTCTTCGGCAACGAGATGCGCGGCTTTGAAAGCCGCGGCATCGGCCCGCGCGATCTCGACGTCGACAACGAAGACCCGCTTGGCGGCAACTACTATGCCGTGGCGCGGTTCGAGGCAGAATTCCCGCTGGGAATTCCCGAGGAATACGGGATCACCGGCGGGTTGTTCCTCGATGTCGGCACGGTCTGGGGGCTCGACAATGTCAATGGCGGCCTCACGACGGGCTGCTCCGATCTCGACGGCGATGGCGGCTGCACGGTCGATGACGATGCGCATCTGCGCTCGGCCGTCGGCTTCTCGGTGTTCTGGACCACGCCGATCGGGCCGTTGCGCTTCAACTTCTCGAAGGCGCTGGCCAAGGAAGACTATGACAACGAGCAGAACTTCGACCTGACCGTTTCGACGCGGTTCTGATGCGGGCGGGCGGGCAGGGCGCAGGCGGGGGCAGGGCGTCCGGCCCTTGCAGTGCTTTCGCCCGCCTGGCCCTGGCGCTGGCGCTGACGACCGGCGGGGCCGCCCTTGCCCAGGACACGGCACCCGGCTTCGACCAGCGCTTTGCCCAGACCAGTCCCGGCGGGGTTCCGGCGACCGGCTTTCCCACCGGCACCGCCGTGCTGCAGGCGCCGATCCTGACGCTGGACGACGAGCAGCTGTTCGACGCCTCGGCCTGGGGCGCCCGCGCCGAGGCCGAGATCGAGGCTGCCGCCGCCGGGCTTGCGTCCGAGAACCGCGAGATCGAGGCGCAGCTGCTGGCCGAGGAAAGATCCCTGACCGACCGCCGCCCCGGCATGGACCCCGCCGCCTTCCGGGCCGAGGCCGATGCCTTCGATACCCGGGTGACCGGCATCCGCCGCGCGCAGGACCTCAAGGCCCGCGCCATCTCGCGGATGCGCGAGGCGGAACGGCGGGCCTTCTTCAGCGCTGCGGTGCCGATCCTGTCCGAGGTGATGCGCCGCCATGGCGCGGTGGCGATCCTCGATGCCCGCGCGATCTTCCTGGCCGACAGCCAGATCGACGTGACGGACGAGGTGGTTGCGCTGGCCGATCAGCGGCTGGGGCCGGGCGCCGCGCCCGAGCTGCCCCCCGATCCGCCCGAGGAGCCGGGGCAGGCTGCACCCGAGCCGCCCGCGCCAGACTGATCGCTGCGCCAGACTGATTGCTGCGCCAGACTGATTGCTGCGGCAGACTGATTGCTGCGGCAGCCGGTGCCTTGCCTCGCGCCGGGCGACTTGCTAGCAAGGCCAGAGACATGCCGGCCAAGGACGAGGGGACGGCCCCAGCGGGAGCGCCCGAAGCGGCGCGGCCCGAAGCGACCAGAGCGATGCGAGGGACAACAGAGTAATGACCGAAGACGCCGCCGGCACCGCGCCGGGCAAGAGCCCGTTTCCCGCCACCGAGGCCGATATCCATCTGATCCAGCGGATCATCCCGCATCGCTACCCGTTCTTGCTGATCGACAAGGTGCGCGACATCGTGCCCTTCAAGTCGGCCATCGGCGTCAAGAACGTCACCTTCAACGAGCCGCATTTCCAGGGCCATTTCCCGGGCGCGCCGATCATGCCCGGCGTCACCATCGTCGAGGCGATGGCCCAGGCTTCGGCGGTGCTGGTCGGCATCTCGATGGACGTGGTGGACCGCGACCTGCTGGTGTATTTCATGGGCATCGACGGCTGCAAGTTCCGCCGCAAGGTGGTGCCGGGCGACGTGCTGGAGCTGGCGGTGACCGTCAAGCGCGGCGGCGGCAAGATCTGGAAGTTCGACGGCCGCGCCACGGTCGATGGCCAGCTGGCCTGCGAGGCGGAATTCACCGCGATGATGGACCTGAGGGGCTGAACCGGATGACGATTGACGCCAGCGCCGTGATCCACCCCTCGGCCGCGGTCGAACCCGGCGCGGTGATCGGCGCGGGCTGCCGCATCGGCCCCTTCGCGCTGATCGGCTCCGAGGTGGTTCTGGCCGCCGGGGTCGAGGTGAAGTCCCATGCCGTGATCACCGGGCAGACCTCGATCGGCGAGGGCACCACGGTGTTCTCCTTCGCCGTGCTGGGAGAGGTGCCGCAGGACCTGAAATACAAGGGCGAGCGCACAAGGCTGACCATCGGCGCGCGCAACCGCATCCGCGAGCATGTGACGATGAACACCGGCACCGAGGGCGGCGGCGGCGAGACGCGCGTGGGCGATGACGGGTTGTTCATGGCCGGCTGCCATGTCGCGCATGACTGCCGCATCGGCAACAACGTCATCCTCGTCAACGGCTCGGCCGTGGCCGGGCATTGCGTGCTGGAGGACGGGGTGATCGTCGGCGGCATGTCGGGGGTCCATCAATGGGTGCGCATCGGCCGCGGCGCGATCATCGGCGCGGTGACGATGGTGACCGCCGATGTGGTGCCGCATGGCCTCGTGCAGGGCCCGCGCGGCACGCTCGACGGGCTGAACCTCGTCGGGCTGAAGCGCCGCGGCGTCGACCGGGCCGAGATCCACGGGCTGCGCGATCTCTACGAGGCGCTTGGCGAGGGCAATTTCCGCGAGACCGCCCGCAAGCTGGAGGGCACCGTGCCGCAAGGCTCGCTGGCGGCAGAGGTGATCGCCTTCATCCTCGGCCCCTCGGACCGCAGCTTCCTGACGCCTGCATGAGCGGCGCGCAAGCAGGGGGGCTGGCCCTGATCGCCGGCACCGGCGCGCTGCCGGGGCTGCTGGCGGGCGCACTGGCCGCGCAGGGCGAGGACTTCGTGCTGGCCGAGATGGAGGGATTTCCGGCCTCGGTCCTTGGCCGTGAGCCCCTGCGCTTCCGCGTCGAACGGCTGGCGCCCTTCCTTGATGACCTGCTCGCCCGCGGCGTGCGCCGCGTGGTCTTTGCCGGGGCCGTCCGCCGCCCGCGGCTCGACCCTTCCGCCATTGACCCCGCCACCGCCGCGCTGCTGCCGCGGCTGATGGCGGCGCTGCAGGCGGGCGATGACGCCACCCTGCGCGCGGTCATCGCCATCTTCGAGGAGCGCGGGCTGGAAGTCGTCGGCGCCGAGGCGGTGCTGCCGGACCTGGTGCCGGGGCCCGGGTTGCTGACCGGCGCGCTGACCGAAGCCGACGCCAAGGACGCCGCCCGCGCCGCCGCCATCGTCGCCGCGCTTGGCGCCGTCGATGTCGGGCAGGGCGCGGTGGTGGCGCAGGGCCTGTGCCTTGCCGTCGAGGCGCTGCCGGGCACCGATGCGATGCTGGACTGGGTCGCCGCCACCGGCGCGGGGCTGCGCCCCGATCCCGCAGGTGCGAAGGGCGTGTTCTACAAGGCGCCGAAGCCCGGGCAGGACCGGCGCGTCGATCTGCCTGCGCTCGGCCCCGAAACCGTCGCCCGTGCCGCCGCGGCGGGCCTCGCCGGCATCGCCTGGGAGGCAGGCGGGGTGATCTGCCTGGACCGCGCGCAGATGGTGGCCGATGCGCAAGCGGCGGGCCTGTTCCTCTGGGCGCGAGAGGCATGAGCCCCGTCCTGTTCCTGATCGCCGGCGAGGCCTCGGGCGACAAGTTGGGCGCGGCGCTGATGGCAGGCCTCAAGCAGCTGGCCCCCGAGGTGCGCTTCGCCGGGGTCGGTGGCCCGGCAATGCAGGCGGAAGGCCTGCAGAGCCTGTTCCCGATGGAAGAGCTGTCGGTGATGGGCCTTTGGGAGGTGCTGCCGAAATACCGCGCGCTGAAGCGGCGCATCGCCGAAACGGCGCAGGCGGTGACGGACCTGGCCCCGGATGCGCTGATCGGCATCGACAGCCCGGATTTCTGCCTGCGGGTCGCGGGCCTCGCGCGAAAGGCGAACCCGGGCCTTCGCACCATGCACTATGTCGCGCCCTCGGTCTGGGCCTGGCGCCCGGGCCGCGCCGCCAAGATGGCGCCGGTGATCGACCATGTGCTTGCCCTCTTGCCCTTCGAGCCGCCCTATATGCAGGCCGCCGGCATGACCTGCGATTTCGTCGGCCATCCGGTGGTGGCCGAGCCGGTTGCGACTGCCGCAGAGGCCGCCGCCTTCCGCGCCGCCCATGGCATCGCCGCCGATGCGCCGCTGGTGCTCGCCCTTCCCGGGTCGCGGCGCGGCGAGGTGAACCGCATCGGCCCGACCTTCGACGAGGCGCTGATGCGCGTCCGTGACCGCGTCCCCGAACTGCGCGTGGTGTTGCCCACCGTGCGCGGCGTGGCCCCCTTGGTGCGCGAGATGTCCGCCCGCTGGCCGGTGGCGCCGGTGATCGTGGAAGCCCCCGAAGACAAGCGCGCCGCCTTTGCCGCCGCCGATCTGGCGCTCGCCGCCTCGGGCACGGTCAGCCTGGAACTGGCGGCCAGTGCCACGCCGATGGTCATCGCCTATGACATGGCCTGGCTCAGCAGACAGATCATCGCGCGGATGCTGCGGGTCGATACGGTGACGCTGGTCAACCTCGTGTCCGAAACCCGCGTCATCCCCGAATTCCTCGGCCCCCGCTGCCGCCCCGAGCTGATCGCCCCGGCGCTGCTGGCGCTGCTGGAGGATGACGAGGCGCAGGCCGCGCAACGCGAGGCGATGCGGCTGACGATGCAGCGGCTGGGGGCAGGGGGCGAGGCCCCGGGGCTGCGTGCCGCGCGGTCGGTGCTGGCGCATCTTTAACTTGCGAGGCGTGTGTGACAGGCATATTTGCGGCATGAAGTATTTCACACCGCAGGAATCACCGTCATGGACGAGATCGACCGCAAGCTGATCGGAGCCCTCTCCGAAGATGCGCGCCAGCCGCTCTCCGCCCTTGGCGCCACTGTCGGCCTCTCGCAATCCGCCGTCAACGAGCGCATCCGCCGCCTGGCAGAGCGCGGGGCGATCCGCCGTGTCATGGCCGACAGCGACCCCGCCGCGCTCGGCCTGCCGGTGCTGGCCTTCGTCTGGCTGGCGCTGGCCGAGGGCGCCAGCGAGGCCGGCTTCCGCGCCCATGCCGCCGCCGATCCCGCCATCATCGCCTGCCACCATGTCACCGGCCCCTGGTCCTACCTCGTGCAGGTGCGGCTGCCCGCGCTGGCGGCGGTGGAGCCGTTCCTGGCCGGGCTGAAATCCGGCGGCTGGCTCGGGCGCAGCGAGACCATCCTGGCGCTGACCGAGGTGGTCGCGCCGCCCTTCCGCTACCGGGGGGAATGATGCTGGTCCTGTTCGGAACGGCCGTGGCCATGGGGCTGGCCATCGCCGCCCCCCTCGGCCCGATTGGCGCGCTCTGCATCGAGCGCACGCTGCGCGGCGGCTTCCGCGCCGGCATGGCCGGGGGCCTCGGCACCGCGCTGGCCGACGCGCTGTTCGCGGCGCTGGCGGCGGCGGGCTTTGCCAGCTTCGCGGCCACTGTCGCGCTGATCGAGCGGCCGCTGGGGCTGATAGGCGGGGCGTTCCTGATCTGGCTGGGGGTCCGTGCCCTGCGCCCGGCGCCGCCGCAGACCGTGGCGGCGAAGGCCCCGCCCGGAGCGCTGTCGGTGATGGCCGCCACCTTCGGCCTGACGCTGGCCAACCCCGCCACCATCCTCAGCTTCGCCGCCATCTTCGCAGGCCTCGGCCTTGCCCGCACCGCCGGCCCCGCCGAAGCCGTCGCCGTGGTCGCCGGCATCTTCACCGGCTCCCTGCTGTGGTGGGCGCTGCTCTCCGGCACGGTCGCGCTGCTGCGCCATCGCCTGCCGCCGGGCTTTGCCCGCGCCACCGCGCTCGCCTCGGGCGCGGTGATGGTGGGCTTCGGGATCTGGGCTCTGGCGCGGGCGATCTAGGTTTGCGCGCCGGCGCGCGCGGGTCAGGGCAGCAGCCGGCCCGCGAATGCCGCCAGCCGCGCCATGGCTTCCGCAAAATCGTCATCGGGAATGGTCATCGCCACCCGCAGATGCCCCGCCGCCGGCGCACCGAAGCTCTCGCCCGGCATCACCGCGATGCGCTCCTCCTCCAGCAGCCGCTCGGCAAAGGCATTGCCGGAAAGCCCGGTGGCGCGGATATCGAGCATCACATACATCGCGCCCGCCGAAGGGATCGCCCGGATCGCCTGCGAGCCGGCCAGCGCCCTGGCGGCAATCTCGCGCCGCCGGCGGAACGGGTCCGCGATGCTGGCCTCGAACCCCTCGCCACGGGCCAGCGCATGCAAGGCCGCGTGCTGGATGAAGGGCGGCACCCCATAGGTGGTGACGGTCGAGAGCAGCGTGATCGCCTCCACCACCGGCTCGGGCGCCACCACCCAGCCAAGGCGCGAGCCGGTCATGGCATGGCTTTTCGACATCGAGCCGATGACCACGACCCGCTCGGCCATCCCCGGCAGGGCGCGGGGCGAGAGATGCGCCCCCTCCCAGACCTGCGTGTCATAGACCTCGTCCGAGATCAGCCACAGGTCGGCGGCCCGCACCGCCCCCGCGATCCCCTCCAGCGTGCCCCGCCCATAGATCACCCCGGTCGGGTTGTTGGGCGAGTTGACCAGCAGGGTGCGCGCGGTGGGCGTGGCCGCCACCAGGATCGCCTCCGCCTCCGGCTGGAAATCGCGCGATGACCGGGTGGGCACCGCCACCGCCTCGGCCCCCGTGGCGCGGATCGTGCCCGGATAGGTCGGATAGAAGGGCGCGCAATAGAGCCCCACATCGCCCCGATCCAGCAGCGCCATATGCGCCGAGAACAGCGCCGACTGCCCGCCGGGCGTCACCACGATATTCTCCGCCCGCGTCGGCACGCCGCTGCGCGCCTGCACCCGCTCCGCAATCGCCGCCCTGAGCTCCGGCAGCCCCGCCCCGAAGGTGTAGCCGGTATGCCCCGCCATCGCCGCCCCGTGCATCGCACCCAGGATCGCGGCATCGGTCTTCACGTCATGCTCGCCGATGGTCAGGTTCAGCACCCGCTCGCCGGCGCGGATCATCTCGCGGGTGCGGTAATAGATGCCCCAGCCATCGCCCTCGGTGCCGGCGATATGGGCGATGCGGGGGGCGAGTTGCATGGGGACGTCTCCGATGTTGGGTTCCGCGAGGGAGCACGAAGTGCCGCGCAGGGGCAAGAGCCGGCGCTGTCACCGATACAATCTTCGCGGGGGAAGGGAGGGGGGCCGTCTGCCCCCCTCTTGGCGCGTGCCGCGCCAATTCACCCCCCGAGGATATTTGGAAAAGGCAAAGCACAAGTGCCCGCTGCTGCCTTTGCCTTTTCCAAATATCCTCCGGGGGTCCGGGGGTGGAAAACCCCCGGCGCCGGCCGTGCGCGCCGGATTTTCCTTGGCAGCGCGCCCGCGCCGCGCTACTGGAATGCGCATGGAACGCCAGCACATCGCCCGCATCTGCTGCATTACCGGCTGACACGCGTCAGGCGGGCCGTTCCTCTGTTCCAATCCAGATCGAACCCGACCCCCGCCGCCGGAAGTGCAGCGCCCAGGGGCGCGAGGAGGGATCATGGTTGAGATCAGGCTTCACGACAGCCGCACCCGCCGCAAGGTTCCCCTTGCGCCGCTGGACCCCGAAAATGTGCGGATGTATGTCTGCGGCCCCACCGTCTATGACCGCGCGCATCTCGGGAATGCCCGGCCGGTGGTGGTGTTCGACACGCTCTACCGGCTGCTGCGGCATGTCTACGGGGCGGGTCACGTCACCTATGTGCGCAACTTCACCGATGTCGATGACAAGATCAACGCCGCCGCGCAGGCGCTGAAGGCAGCGGGCGATCCGCGCAGCCTCGAGGCGCTGATCGCGGCGCGCAGTGACGAGACCATTGGCTGGTATCACGAGGACATGGACGCGCTCGGCGCCCTGCGCCCCGACCTCGAGCCGCGCGCCACCGCCTACATCGCCCCGATGATCGCCATGATCGAGACCTTGATCGCCCGTGGCCATGCCTATGCCGCCGAGGGCCATGTGCTGTTCGACGTGCGCAGCTATCCCGCCTATGGCGCCCTCTCCGGCCGCAGCGTCGATGACATGATCGCCGGGGCACGCGTCGAGGTGGCGCCCTACAAGCGCGACCCGATGGATTTCGTGCTCTGGAAGCCCTCGGGCCCCGACCTGCCGGGCTGGGACTCGCCCTGGGGCCGCGGCCGTCCCGGCTGGCATATCGAATGCTCGGCGATGAGCCATGAGCTGCTGGGGCCGTCCTTCGACATCCATGGCGGCGGCATCGACCTGCAATTCCCCCACCACGAGAACGAGATCGCCCAAAGCTGCTGCGCCCATCCGGGCGGCGGCTTTGCCAGCATCTGGATGCATAACGAGATGCTGCTGGTCGAGGGCAAGAAGATGTCCAAGAGCCTGGGGAATTTCTTCACCGTGCGCGATCTGCTGGATCAGGGCGTGCCGGGGGAGGTGATCCGCTTTGTGTTCTTGTCCACGCATTACAGCAAGCCGATGGACTGGACGGCGGAGAAGGCGGAGCAGGCGCGGGCTACTCTGGTTGATTGGTATAAGAAGACCGATGGGCTGGAAGGCGACGCACAGGGCGTTTGGGCGGTCATGCCCTATCTGACCAATGACCTCGACACCTCTGGCGCACTGGCGCAGATGCACCAGCTCTCGCAGGACAGTCTGCGCTTTCCCGAGCTGCGCCATGCCATGGAGCTGATGGGGTTCTATGACGGCGGAGCCGCTCCTGAAGCTCTAGCGTCGGGTCAGCTGGTTGACGCAACTGCCGGGCCAGCAATTCATGTCAATTGGTCGGGTCCTGTTCCGGAAGAAGTCAAGACGGCAGCCTTCTCGATCGGGCATCAATGGATGGCTCTGCGCGCCGCAAAGGATTTCGCAGGCGCGGACACGCTCAAGAAACACACGCACGACGCGGGGTTGGAATTGCGCGTCGGCAAGTCCGATGGCGCGATCTTCGCGGAGGTGGCGATAGGCCCCAACTTCGACCCCGCCAAGCTGGAGTCCCTCAAATGACCCCCGCGCCAGCCGCCATGCCAGCCGTTCCAAGAACCCGCCTCCACCTCTACGACACCACCCTGCGCGACGGCCAGCAGACCCAGGGCGTCCAATTTTCCGCCCTCGAAAAAACCCGCATCGCCGCCGCCCTCGACGTCCTCGGCATCGACTATATCGAGGGTGGCTGGCCCGGGGCGAACCCGACGGATTCCGAGTTCTTCGACAGCCGCCCGCAGACCCGCGCCACCTTCACCGCCTTTGGCATGACCAAGCGCTCCGGGCGCTCGGCCGAGAACGATGACGTGCTGGCGGCGGTGCTGAACGCGAATACCCCCGCCGTCTGCCTCGTCGGCAAGGCGCATGAGTTCCACGTCACCACCGCGCTTGGCATTCCGCTGGCGGAGAACGTCGAGAATATCCGCGCCTCCATCGCCCATCTGGTCGCGCAGGGCCGCGAGGCACTGTTCGATGCCGAGCATTTCTTCGACGGCTACCGCGCCAATCCCGGCTATGCGCTGGACTGTCTGAAGGCCGCCCACGAGGCCGGCGCCCGCTGGATCGTGCTCTGCGACACCAATGGCGGCACGCTGCCGGCGGAAGTTGGCCGCATCACCGCCGAGGTCATCGCGGCGGGCATCCCCGGCGATCAGCTCGGCATCCATTGCCATGACGATACCGGCAATGCCGTCGCGGGCTCGCTGGCCGCCGTCGATGCCGGGGCGCGGCAGATCCAGGGCACGCTGAACGGGCTGGGGGAGCGCTGCGGCAATGCCAACCTCACCACGCTGATCCCGACGCTGCTGCTGAAGGCCCCCTATGCCGGGCGCTATGAGACGGGGATCACGCGCGAGGCGCTGGCCAGCCTCACCCGCCTCAGCCGGATGCTGGACGACATCCTCAACCGCGTGCCGCTGCGCTCGGCGCCCTATGTCGGGGCCAGCGCCTTCGCGCACAAGGCGGGGCTGCACGCCTCGGCGATCCTCAAGGACCCCTCGACCTACGAGCATGTCGATCCGGCGCTGGTCGGCAATGACCGGGTGATCCCGATGTCCAACCAGGCCGGGCAGTCGAACCTGCGCGCCCGGCTGGTGGCGGCGGGGATCGAGGTCGCCCCCGGCGATCCGGCGCTGGCCCGCATCCTCGATGCCGTGAAGGCGCGCGAGGATCAGGGCTATGCCTATGACGGCGCGCAGGCGAGTTTCGAGCTGGTGGCGCGGCGGGAACTGGGCCTGCTGCCGCGCTATTTCGAGGTGGAGCGCTACCGGGTCACGGTGGAACGCCGCCATCAGGCCGGCCGCGCCGTCAGCCTGTCCGAGGCGGTGGTGGTGGTGCGCGTCGGCGGGCAGACCATGCTCTCTGTCTCGGAATCTCTGGATGCCTCGGGGGCCGACCGTGGCCCCGTCAACGCGCTCTGGACGGCGCTGGCCAAGGATCTCGGCCCCTATCAATGCCTGATCGACGACATGAAGCTGGTGGATTTCAAGGTCCGCATCACGCAAGGCGGCACCGAGGCGGTGACGCGGGTGATCATCGACAGCGAGGATGCCGCCGGCCATCGCTGGTCCACGGTCGGCGTCTCGCCCAATATCGTCGATGCCAGCTTCGAGGCGCTGCTCGATGCCGTGACCTGGAAACTCGCCCGCGACGGCGCGGTGCCGGTATGAGCGTCGAAGCCTGCGCCGCGCTGGTCGAGACCGGCGACCCCGACCGCTTCGCCGCCGCCATGGCCGCGCCGCCCGCCGCCCGCGCCCGGCTCTGGCCACTCTACGCGCTGAACCTGGAGCTCGCGCGCGCGCCCTGGGCCTCGGCCGAGCCGCTGGTGGCCGAGATGCGCCTGCAATGGTGGGTCGATACGCTGGACCGCATCGCTGGCGGCGAGCGCCCGCGCACGCATGAGGTGGCCGGGCCGCTGGCGGACCTGATCGCCGAGACCGGCCAGCCCATCGCCCCGCTGCAAGCCATCGCCGAGGCCCGCCGCCGCGACTGCTGGGGCGAGCCCTTTGCGGATGCCGATGACCTGCTGGCCTATCTGGCGGACACCGCCGGCAACCTGATGCTGGCCGCCGGCCAGGCGCTCGGCGCGCCGGCACATCCCGCCCTGCAGGACGCCGGCCTCGCCGCCGGCCTCGCCGCCTGGCTCATCGCCGTGCCAGAGCTGACCGCGCGGGGCAGGGCGCCCTTGCCCGATGCCAGCCCCGAAGCCATCGCCAAGCTCGCCCGCACCGGCCTCACCCACCTTGCCCGCGCCCGCCAATCGCGCAGCGCGCTCCCCGCTGCCGCCATCCCCGCGCTCTACCCGGCCTGGCAAGCCAAGGCTCTACTCTCCCTCGCCGCCAAAGACCCCTCCCGCGTCACGGGCAACACCCTGCGCCTGTCCGAATTCTCCCGCCGCGGCCGCCTGCTGCTCACCGCCGCCACCGGCCGGATCTGACCGTCTTCCGCTTTGCCTTTTCCAAGTATCCTCGGGGGGCGCGGGGGGCAGACGGCCCCCCGCCGTTCATATATCCCGCCCCGCCGCCCGCACCCGCGCCGTCACCTCCGGCGCCAGCGCGCGCATCGCGTCATGCTGGGTCAGGAACACCTTGCCGCTCAGCTCCTGCAGGAAATGCCCGCGCCGCAGCTTGTCCATCACCGGGCCCTTCACCTCGGACAGGTGCAGCACCACGCCGGCATCGCGCAGCCGGCTGTTGATCGCCTCGAGGCTCTCGAAGGCCGAGGCATCGACATCGTTCACCGCCGGGCACATCAGCACCACATGGCGCAGCCCGGGGTCCGCCGCCACCCGGTCATAAACGGTATCCTCCAGGAACCGCGCATTGGCGAAATAGAGGCTCTCATCCACCCTCATCGTCAGCACCTCGGGCACCGTCACCACCGCATGGCGCAGCACGTTGCGGAAATGCTCGGTCCCCGGCACCTGGCCGACCACCGCCACATGCGGGCGCGAGGTGCGATAGAGGTGCAGCCCCAGGCTGAGCATCACGCCCGCCGAGATCCCCGCCTCCACCCCCACCACCAGCGTCAGCAGCATCGTCGCCGCCATCGCCGCGAAATCGGTGCGCGACAGCACCCAGGTCCGGCGCAGGGCGCCAAGGTCCACGAGGCTCAGCACCGCCACGACGATGGTCGCGGCCAGCGTCGCCTTGGGCAGGAACTGCAGCAGCGGCGTCAGGAACAGCACCGCCAGCGCCATGCCCACCGCCGTGAAGGCACCGGCCGCCGGCGTCTCTGCCCCGGCCTCGAAATTCACCACGGATCGCGAGAAGCCCCCCGTCACCGCAAAGCCGCCCGACAGCGCCGATCCCAGATTGGCGCCGCCAAGCGCCAGCAGCTCCTGGTCGGGGTCGATGCGCTGGCGGCGCTTGGCGGCCAGCGTCTGCGCCACCGAAATCGTCTCGACATAGCCGACGACCGAGATCAGCAGCGCCGGCACCGCGATCTGCGCCCAAAGGCCAGGGCCCAGCGGCGGCAGCGTAGGCACCGGCAGCCCGCCCGGCACTTCGCCCACCAGCGCCACGCCGCGCGCCTCCAGCCCCAGCCCCCAGGCCGCCAGCGTGGTCAGCGCCACCGCGGCGACCGGGGCGGCGCGCACGACCATGCCCGCGGCGCGCGCCTGCCAGCCCCGCGCTAGCAGCAGCGGCCCGAGCCGGCTGCGCGCCCAGAACAGGAACCCGGTCGCCGCCGCGCCGATCACCAGCGTCGGCAGGTTCACCGCGCCAAGGCCGCGCAGCACCGCTCCCAGCATCTCGGGCAGCGTCTGACCGCCGGCCGCGATGCCCAGCAGATGCGGCAGCTGGCTCGCCGCGATCAGCAGGCCCGAGGCCGAGACGAAGCCCGAAATCACCGGATGGCTGAGGAAATTGGCGATGAACCCCAGCCGCAGCGCGCCCATCCCCAGCAGCATCAGCCCCGAGAGAAACGCCAGCGCCACCGCCGCGCCCAGGTATTCGGGCGTGCCCTGCGCCGCCAGCTGCCCCACCGCCGCCGCCGTCATCAGGCTTGTCACCGCCACCGGCCCCACCGCCAGCGTGCGCGAGGACCCCATCAGCGCATAGACCAGCAGCGGCGCGATCGAGGCGTAAAGCCCCACCTCTGCCGGCAAGCCCGCCAGCAGCGCATAGGCCAGCGATTGCGGGATCAGCATGATCGTCACGATCAGCGCCGCGATCAGGTCATTGGCGGCAGAGGCGCGGGTATACTCCGCGCCCCAGCTCAGGATCGGGAACAGGCGGCGAAAGGCGGGGGGCAGGGGCATGACGTCAGGCCGGCCTTGCGCAGCGGGTCAGCCGCGGGCGCTCAGGAACGGCACCAGCGATTGCAGGTCGTAGCCGCCGCGATTGCCGGCCTCGACGATCTCTGCCACCGGGCGCTTGTCCGCCTCGGCCAGCGCCCAAAGCATGGTGGACCGGGTGCCCGACCGGCAATAGGCCAGGATCGGCGCCTCGCATTCGGCCAGCGCATCCTGCATCCCGGCCACCAGATCGTCCGGAAAGGCGCCCGGGAACACCGGCAGGTAGCGGAACTCCATCCCCGCGGCACGGGCCGCCGCCTCCATCTCGGCGGCATCGGGCTGGCCCCGCTGCTCGCCATCCGGGCGGTTGCACAAGATGGTGCGGAAGCCGGCCGCCGCCGCCTCTGCCATCTCCTCGGGCGCCAGTTGCGGCGCGGCGGCAAAGCCATCGACGATCTGCCTGATATCCATGTCGGTCCCTCCTGAGGCGCGTGTCATGGGTCTGTCGCATCTGGCGCGGCTTTCGGCAACGGATTTCAGGGCAGGCTCACGGGGCGGTGAGCGCCGCAGGACAGGACGCGCGGAGCGCGGGGGCAGGGCAGAGCGCTAGCCGGTCAGATCGCGTTGATCGGCAGCTTCAGGAAGGTCTTGCCCTGGTCGTCGGCGGGCGGCATCTGGCCGGCGCGCATGTTCACCTGCAAGGACGGGATGATCAGCCGCGGCATTGCCAGCGTCGCATCGCGCGCCTCGCGCAGCGCCACGAACTCTGCCGCCGGGCGGGCACCGCCGACATGCACGTTGCGCGCCTTCTGCTCGGCCACGGTGCTTTCCCAGGCATAGGCCTCGCGCCCCGGCACCAGATAGTCATGGCCGACGAAGATGCGGGTCTCGTCCGGCAGGGCGAGGATCTTCTGGATCGAGGCGAAGAGGGTTTCCGCCGACCCGCCGGGGAAATCGCAGCGCGCCGTGCCGAAATCGGGCATGAACAGCGTGTCGCCGACGAAGGCGGCATCGCCGATCACATAGGTCATGCAGGCCGGCGTGTGGCCCGGCGTGTGCAGCACATGGGCGGCCAGCCCGCCCACGGTGAAGCGGTCGCCCTCCTCGAACAGCTTGTCGAACTGGCTGCCATCGCGCTGGAACTCGGTGCCCTCGTTGAAGATCTTGCCGAAGGTGTCCTGCACCACGGTGATGCGCTCGCCGATGCCGATCTGGCCGCCGGCGCGTGCCTGGATATAGGGCGCGGCCGAGAGGTGGTCGGCATGGACATGGCTTTCCAGAATCCATTCGACCCGCAGCCCTTGCGCCGCCACATGCGCCAGGATCGCGTCGGCGGACCGGGTGTCGGTGCGGCCGGTGGGGAAGTCGAAATCCAGCACCGAATCGACGATGGCGCAGGCCGGGCTGGCCGGGTCTTTCACCACATAGCTGATGGTGTTGGTCGCCTCGTCGAAGAAGGCGGAAATCTCGGGCCGTTGGGCGGGATCGGGGTCGGTCATGGCGGGCTCCGCAGGGATGACTGCGGCCGGTATACGCCCCGGTCACATATCTCAACGCGCGAACATGAGCCCGCGGCGCCGTGTCGCCCCTATAGCGCCGCTTCCGCCGCCGCCCGGATCGCGCGGATATTGGCGCCGTAGGGGGCCGGGTCGCTGACCGAGCCGCCCTTGAACACCGCCGAGCCCGCCACCAGCACATCCGCCCCCGCCGCCGCGACCAGC
>Ga0209643_1000193_pt1 | contig 142961 bp, 132 predicted proteins | sample AutmiccBRH37_all_FD_187383 | JGI IMG/M metagenome (GOLD analysis project Ga0209643, IMG submission 187383) | Deep subsurface microbial communities from Mt. Terri, Switzerland - Autotrophic microbial communities BRH/37_all (SPAdes) (version 2) | ecosystem: Environmental > Aquatic > Deep...
GGCCCATTGGTCAAGCGGTTAAGACACCGCCCTTTCACGGCGGTAACAGGAGTTCGAGTCTCCTATGGGTCACCATTACACGGGGGCATAGCTCAGCTGGGAGAGCATCTGCCTTACAAGCAGAGGGTCATAGGTTCGAGCCCTATTGTCCCCACCAACTTTTTACGTAGCGCAGCGGAGTAAAAAGACCAACATTCATTAATTTGCGCCGCAGCATATGCGGAGGCAATTTGACCCACAGAGCAACGTGGAGGAAAAAAGACCAACATTCCTTAATTTGATGCGTAGCACCGCGGAGTAACATCATTTAACATTTGACAATCAGCAGGGTTTTTAATATAATAGATATTGCTGATTGAGAAAAACAAACATGGCCCAGTAGTTCAGTTGGTTAGAATGCCAGCCTGTCACGCTGGAGGTCGACGGTTCGAGCCCGTTCTGGGTCGCCATTTTTTAAAATCGCTGGTGTAGCTCAATTGGTAGAGCAGCTGACTTGTAATCAGCAGGTCGCGGGTTCGAGTCCCATCACCAGCTCCATTAAAGAAGATTTGCATTGCGATTTGTGCAATGCTTTTTTTTATATAACATTCTACAAAGCAGAAAAAAATGTGCTGTAATATGCATCATATTGTATATATGCAAACAGATACCGAAGAAAAAGCGGTATCTGTTTATTTTTACTTGTAGCCTTAAATAGTTTCTATACTTATTTGCAGCAGCTGTTTTGACTTCGGGAAGAAAATGAGATTATATATCCAGCATATTCATATACTTGAATGAACAAGCATTTCTTGTACAATCATCGGATGCTCGTCGAACTGAAATAAGACAGTATTTCAGTTTTCTATACAATTAGAAAGAATTGACATATAACATATAGTATGATATAACAATATATAACAATATATGTTGTTATATATTATTACGGATGCTAAGGCGGTGATTAAAGTAGTTGATAAAAACTCCTCAGTCCCTATGTATGAACAAATAGTTCAGATTCTAAAGAAGGAAATTCTCCAGAGAAAATATGGTGAGTCAGGCTGTATAGGGACACACACCGAGCTCACTCAACGCTTTGGCGTAAGCTTAATTACTATAAAGAAAGCGATTGGGTTATTGGCCGATGAGAGCTTAGTTATCATTAAGCAGGGTAAAGGGACATTTGTTAAAAATGCTGTGCTTAATGATAGGCTAGACAGGTTGACCGGTATCTCAAACATCATGTCAGAGACTAATATAACCCCCACTGTTTTGGTTAAAACTATGCGAAAAATTGAAACACCGTCATATTTTGAGAAATCAGTTAAATCAGCGCTAGGAAAGGAGTGTTACTATATCGCTAGAGCGCATATGATTGATAATGTTGTTGCTGGATATGCAAAGCTCTATTTGCCTTTAGAATATGGATTACAGCTTTCTCCAAAAGACATTGAAACAAATACGATCTATCAGATTTATCAAAACAAATTGGGGGTTCCTCTGGGGAAAGGCGTTCAACACATAAGAGCTTCCAAGGCGGATAAGGCTCTTGCTGAGGTGCTTAATGTTAAGCTAGATACACCTTTGCTTTTTATTCAGAGAGAATCGTATGGCACTGACAAGCAGTTGATCGAATTTATGGAGCTTTATTTTGAATATACCCAATATGCATTCAAGATTGAGCTCGATTTAAGTGCATTCTAGCAAGAAGAATGCATGTGCTTCCTGTTATGCCCGTATTCGGGTGTTCTAGGTTTCATAGCCTATGGGTGGACAAGCTTTCAGTAAATACCATAGGTACAACAAAGAAAAAACCTGGGGTGCTATTACAAAGAACAGCACTATCCCAAGTTACAAAAGAATAAAAAAACTTACATAACCATTGTATCAAAAAAGAAAAGAATTTTGTTGAATTTTTTCCAATTTATGAGTGATAAAAAAACAGTCCATGAAGCTATTTAAATTATAGATAAAATAATACTTCTAAGTGAGAGCAAATCTATCCTATAGAAAAGACCGACGATTGATGCAGATATAGTTATTAAAGACAAAGAATATTTATAGAAGGTGAAATGATTTAAGACTCTATAGTATAAATAATTTACTTTCATCAAGCAAACGTAAATAGGGGGAGTATGATTTTAAGTCACAATTTAAGGTGGAAATGCTCTTAACACACAGTCTATAAGTATAAAAACTGAATAGTATCAAAGAATTTAATGAAAATTTGAGGAGTGAGAATTAATGAAAAAAATCCTTAGCCTTAGTTTGACACTTATAATGATAGCGACCCTTTTGCTTGCATGTGCACCCAAAGAAGAATCAAAACCGGATGCTTCAGCAAAACCAGACACACAAGATACCGTTATCGTTGCAAACAGACGTGAGCCAAAGACATTAAATCCACATGCTTCAAACGATACAGGTACTGCGTTTGTTACACAGCTTATGTATGATACTCTAATAACCTTTGATAAAGACATGCAGTTTCAACCTAACCTTGCTACAAAGTGGGAAAAGGTTAATGATACCTTATATCGTTTTGAACTTAGAAAAGACGTAGTTTTCCACAATGGTGATAAGTTCACCGCACAGGATGTCCTTAATACATTTGAATTGGCAGGGAAGGCGCCTGCAAGCGCTTCAACACTTGGAGTAATTGATATAGGGGCATCAAAGGCTGTAGGCGACTATACGGTTGAACTTGCTTTGTCAAAACCATATGCTCCATTTTTAAATGTAATGGCTCTTTCAATCTCTGCAATTGTCAACAAAAAGGCAATCGAAGAAGCAGGTGATAAATATAATGAGAATCCAGTCGGAACAGGGCCTTTTAGCTATAAGAGCTGGAAAACTGGAGACATGATGGAACTTACGGCTTTTGATAAATATTGGGGGCAAAAGGCAAATTTCGATAATCTTATTATAAGGCTTATTCCAGAAGCAACAACAAGAGCAATAGAGGTTGAAACAGGCGGAGTTGATATGGCATTAGGAATTGTAGATAACGATGCTAAGAAATTCAGAGATAATCCTAATGTTTCGACAATATCTTCAAATATATTAAATACTTCATATCTTTCATTCAATTGTTCAAAAGAGCCATTTAATAATACAAAGGTCCGTCAAGCTATTACGCATGCTATTGATGCTGCAACAATTGTTAATAACTCAACTTTTGGGCTAGCAGAACAATCATTCTCAGTAATAGCACCGGGTGTTTTCGGTTATCATAACCCGGGAGTTAAGTTTGAGTACAATGTTGATAAGGCAAAAGCATTGTTAACAGAAGCAGGATATCCAGATGGATTTAAAACAACGCTTACAGTGAACGGCGATGCTATGGCAGCAGAAATGATCCAAAATATGTTAAAGCAAATTGGCATTACAGTCGAAATAAAATCGGTTGACTTTGCAAATTGGCTTGATGCACTTGTAAACGGAAAACAAGAAATGTACATAGGTGGATGGACAGTTCCATCAGCTGATGCAGCAGAAGGGTTAGAGGCTTTTCATTCTGCAAACCATGGCTCCGGTGGTAACCGCTCATTCTATACAAACCATGAATTAGACGGGATTCTTGAGGCTGCAGCTTCTGAGTTAGATTCAGCAAAGAGGTTGGAACTTTATAAACAAGCTCAGGAAATGATTGCAAATGAAGCTGTTTATGTCAACTTTAAAGTTGGACAAACTCATGTAGTAACGAAGCCAAACATTGAGAATGTTTATGTTATGCCTACACAAGACATTAAGCTTTGGCTGCTCTCTTTCAAATAATATAGCTGTAAAAGTGGGGATTTAGTAAAGTGAATCCCCACTTTATTAAAATCTGATAAGCAAGGGAGACAAAACATGCTTACATATATTTTACGACGTTTATTGATGATGTTGCCGGTCGTAGTGGGAGTTGTATTCATTGTTTTTGCAATACTCCAACTAACACCAACAGACCCAATTAGAACAGTCTTGGGAGACATGGCGACTCAAGAAGAAGTAGATATGATGAGAGAGGAAATGGGATTAAATGATCCATTTTTTACACAATTCTATAATTATGTAAAAAACATTGTGACAAAAGGCGACTTTGGGGTTTCATATATTAATAGAAAACCTGTTACATCTGAAATTATATCACGGTTTCCTACAACATTATCTCTCGCATTAATGAGTATTTTGCTTGCTGCAGCAATAGGTATCCCTTCAGGTATTATCTCAGCTACCCGGCAATACTCCCTGTTCGATAATGGTGTCACGCTTTTTTCGCTGATAAGTCTTGCAATGCCTAGTTTTTGGCTGGGGCTTATGTTGATTATTATTTTCTCCCTCAACCTGCGATTGCTTCCTGCATCCGGCTTTTACGGACCACAATATTGGATAATGCCGGTCATTACAATAGGAACGGGTTGTGCTGCCGGGATAATGAGAACAACACGCTCAAGTATGCTTGAGGTTATTAGGCAAGATTATATAAGAACAGCAAGGGCAAAAGGTCAAAAGGAGAGTATAGTAATCAGAAGGCATGCCTTAGGAAACGCAATTATACCTGTTATTACAATTATGGGACTTCAATTTGGCAGGCAACTGGGAGGAGCAGTACTGGTGGAAACAATATTTGCAATACCGGGGTTAGGAAAGCTCCTTGTGGATGCTACGGCTACAAAGGATATACCGGTTATACAGGGTGGGGTCTTATTCATGGCCATTGTTTTTAGCTTTATAAATCTTTTTGTAGACATTCTTTACGGTTTTATTGATCCAAGAATAAGTACGATGTATAGAATGAAAAAAGCAAAAAAGGTAGGTGCAGCAAATGAGTAGTAATCCAACGACACAACTGCCTTATAGGAAAAAAAGCTTATGGATGAATGCATGGAAGCGACTTACCAAAAACAGAATGGCTATGCTGGGGTTAGGTATAATTTCACTATTTATTTTTGCAGCTATATTTGCAGATTATATCGCACCTTATAGATATGACGAACAGCATTTAGATAAAATATTCCAATTTCCAAATAAAGAGTTTTTACTGGGAACAGACCAAAACGGCAGAGATATATTAAGCCGTATTATATATGGCGCTAGAATTTCTTTACAAGTGGGCTTTATATCAGTTGCCATTTCAGCTGTACTCGGGTGTGGGTTAGGTTCGGTTGCCGGATATTATGGTGATAAGATTGACAATGTAATAATGCGAGTAATGGATGTTTTAATGGCAATCCCGAATGTATTGCTTGCAATTGTAATTGCGACAACACTTGGCCCTGGCTTGCAAAATCTGATGATAGCTGTTGGTATTAGTTCAGTACCATCCTTTGCCAGGCTTATTCGTGCATCCATTCTTTCGGTAAAAGGGCAGGAATTTGTTGAAGCAGCAAGGCTTGTAGGATGTTCAGATGCCAGGATTATTTTCAGACATTTAATTCCAAATGTTCTTGCGCCTATTATTGTTCAAATAACATTAAGCATGGCTCTTTCAATATTAGCTGCTTCAACACTTAGCTTTCTTGGGTTAGGCATTCAGCCGCCTATTCCGGAATGGGGCGCAATGCTATCATCCGGCAGGATGTATATAATGGACTATTGGTACCTTGTTACCTTTCCAGGTATTGCAATTGCTATTATAATATTAGCGCTCAACCTTTTAGGTGATGGGCTTCGTGATGCTCTCGACCCACGCATGAAGAAATAGACGGAGGCGAAAGAATGGATAAAATATTAAAGATTAGTAATCTTAAAATTCAATATTGCACCGATGATGCTGTTGTTTATGCGGTAAATGGAGTTAATCTGGAGCTTGAGCGTGGCAAGAGCTTAGGTTTGGTTGGTGAGACAGGAGCAGGCAAAACAACGACAGCTTTGGGAATTATGAATTTATTGCCGGATCCACAGGGCAAATACATAGATGGAAAAATCTATTTTAATGGTGAGGATATTATTAAGCAAAGTATTCAGACAATGCGAAAAATTAGAGGTAATAAAATCTCAATGATTTTTCAAGACCCAATGACAAGCTTGAACCCAATTATGACAGTGGGTGACCAAGTTTCAGAGGTGATAAGACTTCACCAGAAGGTTTCAAGGTCAGAGGCTACAATTAAATCTCAGCAGATGTTGGAACTTGTCGGTATTCCTGGTGAGAGATACAGTGAATATCCACATCAATTTTCAGGCGGAATGAAGCAGCGTGTTGTTATAGCTATTGCCCTTGCGTGTAATCCAGAGCTATTAATTGCTGATGAGCCAACAACAGCACTTGACGTGACAATTCAAGCACAAGTACTGGAACTTATGGAAAAGCTGAAAAAGGAGTTTAATACTTCACTAATAATGATAACTCACGATCTGGGCGTTGTTGCAGAGATGTGTGATAAGGTTGCGATTATGTATTGTGGAGAAATAGTTGAATATGGAACACTTAGAGATATTTATAAAGGCGCGCAGCATCCATATACTATAGGTCTTTTTGAGTCAATTCCTGATCTTGATACAAAGGTTTCCCGGCTTAAACCAATACGAGGGCTCGTTCCCGACCCGTCGGAGTTGCCACCTACTTGTAAATTTGCTAACAGATGTTCAAAAGTAACCGAGGAGTGCACAAAAGCAGATCCGCTGGTTATCAATGTTGGTGGGATACACACTGTAAAATGTCATTACGCAAAGGTGGTGGACTAAATGAATACAATGATAGAGGTAAAGGAGCTAAAAAAGTATTTCAAGACACCTAAAGGACTGCTCCACGCTGTAGATGGCATAAATTTTAAGATAGAGAGGGGAAAAACCCTTGGTATAGTTGGAGAATCAGGATGTGGGAAATCTACACTGGGAAGAGTTATATTGCAGCTTCTTGAACCTACCGGCGGAGAAATATTTTTTGAAGGGAAAAATATTACAGACATAAACAAATCTACTCTAAAAAAAGTTAGAAAAGACATGCAGATGATATTTCAAGATCCTTTTTCATCCCTCAATCCTCGCATGACTGTGTCTGAAATTATTTCAGAGCCCATGTATATCTATAAGACGTGCAAAAACACCAGAGAAGTGGGAGAGAAGGTAATTGAACTTATGGACACAGTAGGTTTGGTTCGTCGCCTTGAAAACACATATCCTCACGAGCTCGACGGAGGAAGAAGGCAGCGTATAGGAATTGCCAGAGCTCTTGCACTAAGCCCTAAATTCATTGTATGTGATGAGCCTGTGTCTTCGCTAGATGTGTCAATTCAAGCTCAAATTTTAAACTTGATGATGGATTTACAGGACGAAAAAGAGCTGACATATATGTTCATAACTCATAATTTATCTGTCGTTAAGCATATTTCAGATGATATCGGGGTTATGTATCTTGGTAACATGGTTGAAAAGTGTTCATCAGATACTTTGTTTAAAAGAAACTATCATCCATATACAAAAGCACTTTTATCGGCAATTCCAAAAATAAATATTGATGTGCCTAGAAACCGTATTTTACTTAAGGGTGAAATTTCATCACCAATCAATCCAAAACCAGGTTGCCGCTTTGTGCCACGCTGTATATATGCTAAGCCCGAATGCTACAATAAGCAGCCGGAGCTTTTAGAAATAGATCAAGACCACTTTGTCGCATGCCACTTAGTTCGTGAAATCAATAATATATAGAGGTGAGTTATATGATTTTTGATGCACATGCACACTATGGGGATAGAGATTTGATGGAAAGAGTGACAACTGAAAGCCCTCTAAGGGATACGTTTCCCTGTTATCAAACCATTCAGTTTGAGCATATGAACGACTATGACAACTATATGCGGGAGCAGGGGCAGAGTAGAATTGCTTACATTCCGTTTGTTTTTAGAGAGCTGACGAAGACCGAGGAAAACCGAAAAATATTGGAATATTCAGGAAATAGAAGCTTTATTTATCCGTATGCCTTGTTAGATGAGGAAAACATAACCTTTGTCAGAGATCATCACAAGGATATTGTTGGAGTTAAAGAGCATTTAGTTATGCACGAAACTGCTCTCAACGATAGGCGTGTGGCGATATTTGAGGATATAAACAGATATAACCTGAATATTCTTTTGCATACAAGGGCAAATGTTCGAGTTGAATATATAAAAAGTATTCTCAAGCTTTTTCCTCATGTGAAAATTCATGTTGCTCATTTGGGCAGAGCAACTGCCGACAATTTGCAATTCATATATCATATTCTAGAGAGCTTTAGGCCATATGAAAATGTCTTTTTTGATACTTCAACAATAAGACAGACAGAGGTTTTAGAACATGCGGTCAAAATAGTTGGGAGAGGGAGAGTTTTATATGGTTCCGATTTTCCGTTTTTTATGGATGAAGATGGTGAAGAGAACATAGTCAAGGCTCAAATTGATCATGTATTAAATGCAAAGCTTACTGAACCTGACAGAGAGCATATTTTCCAGAAAAACTTTGAAAGTTTGATTAAGAAAGGTGGCTAAGTACAATGAGGGGTTATTTTATAAAAGATATAACACATGAGCAATGCAAGCAGCTTATTAATGAAAATACAATTATAGTGTTGCCTATCGGAGGAGGCTCAAAAGAGCATGGAGACCATTTGCCCATGGGAACAGATTATATGGTGACAAACTGGATAGCAGAAAAAGTAACTGAAAGGTTTCCTGTTGTTACATTGCCAACACTGCCATATGCATATTTCCCTGCATTTGTGGAATGGTCAGGAAGCATCTCCATAGGAGCTGATAACTTTAAGAATTTTGTTAAGGACATAATTTTAAGCTTTACCCGATTTGGCGTCAAGAAATTTTTGATTATTGATGGTGGCGTATCAACTCATCTTCCGCTTATGGTTCTGGCAGGAACAATGAACAATGACTATAATGTCAAGGTTGCGGTATCCAATGTTATTGGGCTGGGTAAAGAAGTGCAAGATGAAGTTTGCACACAGCTCAAGGGAGGGCATGGAGATGAGGGAGAAACCTCATGTATGCTTTACATTAATAAGGAACTTGTCCACATGGATAAAACTGTTGAGGAGTATACAAAAGGTATAAAAGGGGCTATGAAAAATGGCATTCAAAAGGTTTATTTTCCTGGTAGAATGGCGACACCTAAAGGCACAAACGGCAACAGTACTCTTGCAACTGAGAAAAAGGGTGAAAAAATACTAAATGCTATGGTAGATGACCTTATTGTATTCCTAGAGGCTTTTGCCGTTTTAGAAGAAAAAGACTTCAATTAGTGGGGAGGAGAAAAAAGTGAGCTATAACTATATAGAAAGGCATGATATTTTTGCCTCTCTCTATGGCAGCAACGAGACAAATATGGTTGATGGAAAGGGTGCGCTTTTAATTGACGAAAATGGTAAGGAATATATAGATTTTAACGAAACCAGCATATTTCTTGGCCAGAGAAATGAAAACTTTGACAAGAAAATAAAAAAGGCATTTGATGAGATTACTTCATCAAAAGGTAACAAGAATCACTATAAAAATAGGCTTTTCGAAATGATGATTGAAACAACAAATCATGATTTTGATAGGATATTTCTGGCAAGTTCGGGTAGCGAGGCAATGGAATGGTCGCTCAGGCTTGCAAAGAAAATGACAGGACGCTGTGAGGCACTTTCTTTTTGGAACAGTATTCATGGTCGAACATATTTAAGCTCATCAAGTTCAGGATATTCAACAAGAAAAACTGGACATGGTCCAATAGCACCAGGTGTTGTATACGGTGTTTATCCAAATTGCAGCCATTGTGAGTTTAATTGCCAAAGGGAAAGCTGTAATTTTTATTGCCTTGATTTTCTGGATAGGAAAATTGAGAATGAATCAACCCAAGATATTTCAGCAGTTATAGTTGAGCCATATCAAGGAGCGGGAATAATATGTCCTCCTAAGGGATATTTAAAGGCCCTTAGACAGTGGACAAAAGATAGAGGTATTCTACTGATTTTTGATGAAATCCAAGCTGGATTGGGAAGAACAGGTGAACTATATTGCTATCAGCAAGAGGGTATTGTACCTGATATGCTGCTTTTAGGCAAAGGTCTGGGAAATGGCTTACACATCGCTGCTTTACTTATTAAAGGAGATGTTTCAAAAGAGGAAGTATTAGCATTATATGGAGGAAGCGGGGATTCTTCTATTTCCTGTGCTGCTGCTTGCGCGGTATATGAGGAGCTGTTAGAGACAGATTTACTGGAAAATGTTAAGAAAGTCTCAGATTACCTTTATAGGGCTCTGCGTGACAATGCAAAAAAATATAGCTTTATTTACGAAGTAAGAGGAATGGGCCTAGCATTAGCAATAGAATTTTGTGGGGAGAATAAAACAGAACAGATAGCTAAATGTATTAATGCACTATATGAAATGGGATTTATAGTTGGAAAGAACAGTAATTCAATTGTACTGAGGCCACCGCTAAGTTTAACACTGGAGCAAGCGAAAAGCTTTGATAGTTCATTGTCTGAGATTTGCAGCCAAATATTATGACACTCATCTTTCGGAAAACTTCAATTATTAAGGGCATGAGGTATAATTTTATACTTCCTTTGATTGCGGGTTCGAGTCCCATCACCAGCTCCATTTATTTTTTAGATGATAAAACCGCACTAACTTTGTGAGTTCAGTGCGGTTCTTGTTTTTTGAAATATTTAGACATTAGCTATGTTAGTATGAACTAGCCTATCTCCTTTGAGTATAATTGATTCGTAGGATTAGGACTTATAGTTACATAAATAGTCATATCCTCGGTTACTGACGGGATGCTGAAGTCATCCTCTCCCTTTGCATATACTACAGAGCCTTTGGTCAGCTTTTCAACTTCATCATTTATTTGTATTTCTCCGCCTCCGGAGAGTACTATCATAACGAGAGAAGTGTTTTCATGCTTGTGTACCGGCAGTACATGGCCTCTTTTCATATTGAGTACAAAGCTCAGCACATCATTGGCAGCAAAAAGCACACGCTTTGTGAAGGTATTGTCGTTAAATACTATACTATCATTTACATTTTTGATTTCCAAGAAAGTACCTCCTCTTATTTGATTAACCGCTCCATATTATAGGATAGTCCAAAGTATTATTCCTTATACTACAGACTATGTCTTTTCAGCCGTATATCTTCTCCGTAGAATTTATACATGTTGAAATTGCCGAAGAGCCTTGAGTAAATCCTTTCGGAATAGCTCTTCATTATTTCATCGGTGTTTAGATTTGTGGATATGATAATTTTCTTATTGTTTAAAAGCCTCTTGTTAAGAATATTGTAAATAACAAGGCTGGAGAACTGCGTGGGAAGCTCTGTGCCTAAATCATCAATTATCAGGAGATCACAATTATATATCTCATTCAAGCTTGAAGAATTGTTATCTTCATTCTCAAAATCAAATTTATATTTTCGCACAAGATCAATAAGCTCTGATGAGACTTGGTATATAACGCTTTTTCCTTGCCCCAGCAGGTCTTTTGCAATGGAATTGCAAAGAAAAGTCTTACCTAAGCCGGGATTACCGATAAACAATAAGTTAACGTTATGTTTGTCAAAATTCTGGACAAATTTAACGCATTTCATATATATATTCTTCATATTGTCTCTGGGGGAGTAACCGTTCTCTTCCTCCTCATCTGAATAATAATCAAGCCTGAATTGGTCGAAGTTCTCATTCTTTATATTTTCTCCAAGGTTTGATTGTTGATACAGGCTTGCAATTTCTTTCCGGATAAGGCAGCTGCACTTGACGCCGTCGATATAACCGGTGTCCTTGCAGTTCTTACATTGGTATTTAAGCTCCAGATAATCAATAGGATATCTATTGGAGGAAAGTATTTCAGCCTTTTCAATTCTTAAGTCCATCTGCTTTTTTTTAAGCTGCTCCAGAAGAACATCGACAGCTTGTGACTTATTGAGTATGGCTCTTGTAATATCAATACTGAGCCTCACCATGTCCTTTTCAATCTCTTCAAGCCTCGGAAGCTTATTAAAGAGAGTTTGCTTTCTCTGCTCCAACTCATCCTTATTTTTTTCTCTAACCAGTTCATATTCTTTTAAAATATCACGGTAACTACTCACTTAACTCACCTCTGCTCTTATTGAGAAGCATATCCTCAAGTGCCTTTGCATCATAGGTCCTGTTGGTAAAATTATTAAAGGATGGCTTCTGTCCCTTTGTGGTCTTTTTCCCCTCTTTTGGTGTTTTCACCAGGTAAGCATCAATTTCCTGCATCGAAGAAAGACCTTTATCGTGCCACTCGCACAGTATCTTGTCAATGTAATTGAAGGAGGGCTTCAAGGTTTTTGCAGTCAGCTCACAAGCCTTGAGTACCATGTCTTCACTGTATTCAAAGGTATAGAACCATTTCTTGAGTAATTCCTCCTCCGCTGAGGTCGGCTGTCGTCCAAGCCTTAAAAAGCTAAGTACTTTATTATATTTCTGCCATTTTTCTTTGTGACGGGAATTGTATTGAACAGCTTTTTCAACAGAGTCAATGCCGGCATCAAACCAGTTTTTTGCAACCTGCTTGAGATAGGGCATATCCTTTTTGTCCCTTGATATACAGTCCTCCACCAACAGTTTTATAACATCGGAAGGGAAATTGTAGTCATCCATCCAATCAAGAAAAATGAAAAGCTCATTAGGTGACAGTTCTCTTCCGAATAACTTTCGGAAATAGTCAAACATCTCTCTTATTATATGATTGCCCCTTGCAGTTATAATGCGCTCAGGACTATACTTACCGGTAGTCTCGCTTTTTTCTTTTATATTAAGCATGATTTCCTTTATATTCAGATATTCTACAGTGAAGCCCTCTTCAGCACCGGTATTTGTGTAAGGAAACAGTCGTAATATACCTTGTTCGGACCAATATCTCCAGGCTGCATTTACCTCGTCGCAGGAGATCTTCAGTGTCTTTGCTACAGTCTCATTGGAAAGCATGTTATTAACATAGCTCTGGGAATACTTGAGTCCCAAAAGATAGACCTTGACATGGCTTGCCGGGGCAGAAGGCATATAGTGGCTGATAAACAGATTCTCCACAATGGTTTGCCCCAGGTCTTCGTTATTGGATTTTATCCGGAATAAATTCATAATAATGCACCTCTTGACAGTATTTAAGCATGTCTGGCAATAATACCAATATATTATAATTATACCACATATGACATTTTTAATAGCAGATGAAAGGTATATCTTTTTTATAGGTTTAGCTTTACATAATTCAACACAGCTATGTTTTTCTGTATATTTGAGCTGATAAAGGATTTGATCTATATATTTCGCGAAATGTTTCCTTGATTGTTATTGAATTCGCACTATACCCGATGCAATATCTTAAGTACGTTCAATCTAGTTTAAATATTGCCAATATATGAATAAAATAACATATTGTAAAAAAATATAATTTGTAGGAAAGTGGCATATAAACGGGAAAATGCAGGAAATAGGCAGGCAAGTCAAATTTTTTCTATCAGAATCAGTCGATTTTGATAGACTGCTTGTACAAAATATATGGTATAAAAAATCCAACTTTGAATACTAATAAGTATAAGAGCTATATAATGTATATGTCGGAATTTAGTTGTAGACATAAAAATTTGAATAATAAATATTTTTGTTGTAAAATAGTACTCATGTACTATATATTAGAATAGACACCAATCTCAACCGAAGGAGGCGAATATATGGGGGGAAGCAAGTTACAGGAAGCGGCGGCGCGGTGTAAAAACATGCTTTCTAGTGGAATTGCAAAGGCTAAGAGCTTTATTAAAAATCACAGTAAAATGATTGTAAGTTTTGATGCTGGATCATCAAATAAAAATATATTTGCAAGGCGTATTGTAGATAAAAAGAGATTTGTAATAGCCTGCGGCATAGTTATATTGCTGGTATGCACCTCACTGCTCATTATATTTTCAGGAAGCGCATACACTGTGAAGGTAAACGGAACTGAAATCTGCAAGGTCAGGAGCCAGAAGTCGGTTGAAAGCGCATTACAGGCCCTGAAGCAGAAATACCAGGAAAATGCTAATTCAGAAATAAGCTTTTCCAGCGAAGTAACCTTTGAGAAATCAAGAGCATCAAGCAAAGAGATTCTCAAGGACGAGTTACTTGTAGAGACTCTTGGTAAGAATGTTAAATTCCAGGTTCAGGCTTCCAGCATATACGTTGATGGCAATGTTATTGCAACTCTTAAGACAAAGGAATTGGCTGAAGGACTGCTTAAGGAAGTTCAAGACAAAGGCCTGGCTGGAAAAGACAGATCAAAAATGAAGGAAATTGGTTTTGCAGAAAAGGTAGAATTGAAAGATGAGTTTATTGATGCTTCAGAAATAGCTGAAAAGGATGAGATTGTAGACTTTATAATAAAGGGGACCAACGAAATTCGGACCCATAAGATTGTCTCCGGTGAAAGCTTCTGGTCGATATCCAGAAAATACAATATGTCTCTTTTAGACTTGGAGAAGGCTAATCCCGGGGTGAATCCCGAAAAGGTTAAAATAGACCAGGTAATAAACCTTATTGTGCCGAAGCCATTAATAAGTGTAAAAACGGTAGAGACCATCACTTCGGTTGAAAAGGCCGAGTTTGAGCAGAAGGTAGAGTTCAGCAGTTCTCTGTACAAGGATAAAACAAGTATAAAGGTTAAAGGCCAATACGGAGAAAAGGAAGTCATAGCCGATGTCACCAAAGTTAATGGTATTGAGACGGGTAAAACAATTCTCAGCGAGAAAATCATAAAACAACCCAAGACACAAATAATTTTAAAAGGGACAAAGGAACCTCCACCTAAGAAGGGAACCGGAACCTTCTCATATCCTGCCAGAGGGAGCATATCATCAGGATATGGAATGAGATGGGGCAGAAGGCATACAGGGATAGACATAGCAGCTCCCTACGGTTCTGCAGTTAAAGCTTCTGACGGGGGAGTGGTCATTTTTGTTGGTTATGAAGGTGGCTACGGCAAGCTGATAAAGATTGACCACGGTGCCAATTTTATCTCTTACTACGGGCATCTCAGCAAGTATAATGTAAAGGTAGGACAGAAGGTCTACAAGGGTGAAAAGATAGGAGAGGTAGGGAATACCGGCAACAGTACAGGACCCCACCTGCATTTTGAAATCCGGAAGAATGGTGTAATAAAAAATCCATCAAGTTATTTGAAGTAAAAAACATTTAAAAAGATTGAGGAATCATTGGAATTCCTCAATCTTTTTTACATCTATCATTCCAGCACCCTGGGCAGCTTTCAGCTCATTAATTGATGTACAGAGTCTTTTTAAAATGCCCTTCAAATCATCCGGTGAAAGCGCAGGTTTCTTCTGGCATAGAAGCACTGCTGCAGCGGCAGTCATGCTCGCTGCTACTGAGGTCCCGCTTATCTCTGTGTAATGTTGTCCTGAGAGCTTTGTCTGGGAAGAGTATTTACTTCCTGGTATATAGTTGATGTCAGCATTAAGTGTTGCAACCTTATATCCCGGCATCACAGCATCCGGTTTATCAATCTTGCCGTCCACAGGGCCGCAGCCGCTGAACCGGGCAACTCTGGGAGAAGGGCCGGATGTGGTGCAGGCTCCGGTTGTGAAGCTTGAACTGCATACTCCGGGAGAAGTTATGCTGGCTTCATGAGGGCCAAGATTTCCACTGCAGGTACATACAAAGATACCACTCTCCCAAAGGCTTTCTACCGCCAGGCTAATAATGTCAAAATGCTTGTAGATGCTGCAGCTTCCGAAGGGAAGTACAAGGACTCTTATATTATGCTTTTCCCTTATGCTGTAAATCCACTGCATTGCGGCAAGAATATCCGAGAAAAATCCATAACCGAGGCTGTTAAAGGCTTTTGCGCATACTATATTGCAGTTATAGGCTGCTGTTTTGAATTTTCCGTCCAGAGAGGCTCCAAAAGCCGCTCCTATGCATGCAGTACCATGACCGTTATCATCGTAGGGCTCATTAATTTCATTTATATAATCCTTGAAAGCTGCTATTCTGTTCCCCGGCATCACAAGATCAGGATGAGGATACACACCGGAATCAATAAAAGCTGCAGTGACACCTTTTCCGCTAAAATGAAAAGAAGCTGCTTCTCCAGTTTCATCTGAGTGATCTTTATGCCTGGTACTGCCCATAAGAAATGAAGTGCCATCAAAGTATATTTTTGCAATTTCGACAATACTACTAATGGAGTCGACGCTGCCGGCACTTATTCTGCCGGTGATTGCGTTTATAAAGGGCAGGTGGTATTTTACCTTGAAGCCCATTCGCTTCAGTCTGGACTCGGTCTGGGCCTCAAGGGGCCTCCTGAAGGTTATTATCACAGGTATCATTTTGACCTTCTTGATAGAAATCAACTTATTTATTGACGGATCGATCTTTTTGAAATATGAAGAAAAAGGAATGCTTTTTACTAGTTCCTTTATGGATTTCATAGCTATCCCCCAGTATGAAATAGAGTTTAAACAAAGGCCTTATTTCATAATATGCTATTGAAAAAAATTGGTGAATGTTATATAAATTTATTTGTAGGGTATTCCTATAAGGTGCTGGTTACGCGTTTCGAGTTGCGCGTTACGGGATTGGGCAGGGCTCTGGAGGAACGCATTGCATGCTCGTTGTCATATAAAAAAGGAGGATTGCAAATGGCTTTAATTGATTTTAAATGCGATAAATGTGGAGAAAAATTTGAAGAGATTGTTAAACTGTCAAACAGAGAAAGTATAAAATGCCCCAAGTGTGGAAGTAAGGAAGTAAGACAGGTTTTTGAGGGAAGGTGCAATGCAGGAGGCTCAGCAAAGGGTGGCGGAGGCTGTAGCAGCGGCAGCTGTGGAGGCTGCAGCGGTTGTCATTAGGAAAACAAGTAATCTCAGAATATTCCAATGAAGTTTACATAAATATGTAGTATAATATATCTATATGTCTCGCGGGATTTCCAAGGGTTCCTGCTAGAAAGGAATTAGATATATGAAAAAAAGAATAATCAGGCTTGCAATAGTACTAACATTAGTTTCAGTACTATTTTTTTTCACAAATGACAAAGGCTTTACAATGGCAAAAATGCAGGGATACAAGGCTCTAAAGGTATTTGCCCATGTAAAAAGCAGGGAACTGACACCGGAGTTCAATATATATGAAACAGAGAATTTTACAATCAAGTATACTGACAAGGATGAAGATGTAGTAAGAGACATCGGAAGAATATTCGAAAAGAGCTACAAGGTGGAAGGCTTGCATTATGGTTATTATCCAAAGGACAAAACCATAGTGTTCATATACAGCGACCAGGAAGTTATGTGGAATTATCAGCAGACTGTCAAGGGACAAGCAGTCATGGGTATTTATAATATGGGTATCATACATGTATTGTCACCGAAGGCTTATCTGAACCAAATGCAAATAGATGCAAAGAATTTTGAAGAAAACGGACCGATACTTCACGAGTATGTGCACAAGGTGGTTGATGACAGAAGCGGGGGAAATGTCGAATTATGGCTCACAGAAGGAATAGCTCTATTTGAGGAGTATGCCGTGGATGGGGTAGAGTGGGCTAAGGGCTTCAGTTATGAAAGATATTTTACAGGAGATGAGCTTAGGAACAGCTTCGCAGAACTGGAAGAAACACAGTCCTACAGGCAATCCTATGATATCGTTAAAGGACTTATTGAGCAACATGGAAGAGAAAGTATAATTGGCTTGCTTGACGAGCTTAAAAATGGAAGCATTTTAGATGAGGCTTTCCTTGAGATCTACGGTCAAGAATTGAATGAGTATATCGATTCTTATGCTTGGAAAGGATAAAAAGGACGAAAAAATAGAAAACAAATATATTCATTTGTTTTCTTATATCCGGGGGGATATAAAACTATTTTGTTGAGATACATTTATTTTATACTATTTTGGCGAAATATAGTATAAGAAGCAGGCCTTATATTAGTAGGACCAAAGTCCTTATTTAATATCAGCATCTATAGGTCTCAGGCAGGGAGCCTCCGGTCATTTCTGCCGACACAGCCTAATTTGTTGCGTAACGACGGCATAAGTAGTAAAATATGTATATGGTGTATGAATTCAAATGGAATTTGAATTGGAAAGTGAAGTCTTGGAAATATGATGAATATATATTATTAATTATGGGGTGGTGTATTTAATGGATAACAGAAGAATTCTTGTGGTGGATGATGAAAGACCCATAGCAGATATCATAAAGTTCAACCTGGAAAAGGAAGGTTACAAAGTTTTTGTTGCTGAGGATGGACAGCAGGCTGTGAATATGACCTATGAGCATAAGCCTGATCTGATAGTCCTTGATATCATGCTTCCGATAATGGATGGCTTTACCGTATGCAAAAAACTCAGAGAAAATGTAAGCACTCCGATAATAATGCTAACGGCCAAGGAAGAAGAAGTGGATAAGGTACTTGGTCTGGAGCTGGGGGCAGATGACTATATGACAAAGCCCTTCAGTGTCAGGGAGCTTATGGCCAGGGTAAAGGCAAATATAAGAAGAGCCAACTTCCTGAATTCCGGTATGGAAGGCAGCGGTCAGGTTATAAGATCGGGGAATCTGATAATTGATCTTAACAGATATGAGGTTCGCAAGGAGAATGCTGTAATAGAGCTTACCCTAAGGGAGTTTGAGCTTCTAAGATATCTGGCACTTCATGCTGAACAGGTTTTTTCAAGAGAAACACTGCTGGAAGAGGTTTGGGGCTATGAATACTACGGAGATGTCAGAACAGTTGATGTAACTGTAAGAAGACTAAGGGAGAAGGTAGAGGATGACCCCAGCAGTGCGAAGTATGTGCAGACAAAAAGAGGCGTAGGCTATTACTTCAGGAGGATTTAATTAAATGTTTAGAAGCATCCAATGGAAGCTCGTAATAATATCCTTCCTGTTGGTATGGCTTGCAATGTCTATAGTAGGCGTGTATATAACCGAGGCTATAAACAAAGAGCAGATCAGCAGCATGACAGAGACTATAATAGCGAGAGGTTATTATCTGGCTGACAATCTAAAGGACAAGACGGTAGGGGCACCTAATATTCAAGACATTGTATCCAATTGGTTTGTAGGGCAGGGAAGGCAGGTAAAAGCGGTATATGTATATGAAAACGGAGATTTCATAGCCAGTCAGAAGAATTATGAAGGAACTATCGATGACTATGATCTTCTGGGTCTTTGGATTGTTGAAGAAGCAATAAAACAAACCAAGGAAATTGAATATCCCGATGAAAATAATGAATATTTTAAGAGTATTGCTGTGCCTATAATTACCTCGGATAATAATGTAATAGGTGCAATATATATAAGTGCAGACTTGTCCAGTGTTGAAGATAATATAAAGAGTATAAGGAGCATACTTACAAATGCTACTATTTGGGCGCTGTGTATAACTGCACTTTTGGGCAACCTGCTTTCAAAAACCTTCACAGGACCTATAAAGGAAGTAACTTCCAAAGCTGAGAGACTGGCAAAAGGAGACTTTGGGCAGATAATCGCCGTAAAGTCCAGGGATGAAGTGGGACAGTTGACGGAGATGTTCAATTACCTTACTGTGAGACTAAAAAGCTCACTGGATGAAATGTACAGAGAGAAGAACAAGGTAGAAACGATCCTGACCAATATGACCGATGGTATTATAGCTGTAAATTCGGAGGGAATAGTTATACATGCAAATCCGGCGGCTTATAGTATTTTTAATATCAGGGAGGAAGAACTGTACAACAGGAATTTCGATGATGCCGCACAGAAGCTGGAGCTGGGAATAACCTTCAATGATATACTTAATGACAGCGAGAAGAATTTCAACATTTTAAGTATAAATAACCTGATAATAAAAATCAGTGTGGTGCAAATAAAAAATGAGCACAACGAAACCGAAGGTGCTATGCTGGTGCTCCAGGATGTAACAGAGCAGGAAAAGCTGGATAAGATGCGTAAGGAATTTGTAGCCAATGTATCTCATGAACTGCGAACACCGCTTACCACAATCAAGAGCTATACCGAAACCCTTCTTGACGGGGCGATGGAAAGCAAGGAGTATACTACTAATTTTCTACAGGTCATAAACAGTGAGTCAGAGAGAATGACAAGACTGGTAAAAGACCTGCTGCAGCTTTCCAAGCTGGATTATGATAAGATGGAATGGAACATGAAAAGACTGAATATACTGAATATAACAAGAGACTGTGCAGCAAAAATGGAAATGGCAGCCAAGCAGAAAAATCAGTCTTTATCCTTTGAAGCTCTTGGAGAGCTGTGCGATATAAATGGAGATAAGGATAGGATTGAGCAAGTAATAATTAATATAATCAGCAATGCAATTAAATATACTCCGGAAAACGGAAGTATAAAGATGACTGCAGATAGGTCGCAAGACTATGTAGAGATTAGAATAACTGATACCGGCATGGGTATTCCAAAGGAAGATTTGCCAAGACTTTTTGAAAGGTTCTACAGGGTTGATAAAGCCCGTTCAAGGGCAATGGGAGGCACAGGCTTAGGTCTTTCCATAGCCAAGAACATAGTAGAAGCACATAAGGGCTCAATCAGAATAGAGAGTGAATATGGGAAAGGCACTGAAGTAATAATAAAATTCCCTTGTGAATTATAGAGAATATTAAGGTGTAACAGCTTGAATTGTTAAATATATTATCTAATGTAAAATAAGCTTAATTAGCCTGTAATAATGCTGTAATATATATTTTGTATAATAATACTAAGGATTTGTATGGATAATAGGTTAATTAATTCAAAGCCACAGGGGGAATTCTCATGTTCAAGAAGGTGCTTATAACAGCAGCCATTGCTACAGCAGTATTTGCGACAGGCTCAGTAGTATACGCACAATCAGATGCAGGTTACAAGGGGTACGGAAGGGATAATGTTCCGGTATTTGAATTGCAGTCCGATAAGGATGGATCAAAAACCTTTGAAAAGGAATATATTATTTCCGGTAATGCAAATGAAGGTACGGAAGTAACTATTGACTTATATTGGTTCAGCACAGAAGCTGAAAAGAGTATTATATCCAAGAAAAAGTCATCGAAGAACTCCGACTCGGAAGGAAACTGGATTTTGCAGCAGACCGAAGAATTTGAAGTGGGAGCCTCTGGCATTTTTGTAGAACCTGTAGCTTTGAACTTGGGGAAAAACAGAATAGTGCTTTTTATAAAAGATAAAAATGGAAACACAGATGAAAGAACCTTGGAAGTGGAGTTGTTTTTGGAAGAAGATGCAAATAAGGAAGTAAACGGAAATACCTTTAACAAATTCAAAGAGAATATATCAAACGATGTAAACACGAATGAATAGAATAATATAAATGTATCATACAGGTGATTATATTGAACCGTGAAAGATTAAAATCAATATCCTTATTATTTCTAGTTATATTGAGTTTTATATTGACTACCCGAATATGGTTTTACACTTCCATTGAGGGTATTTTTATTGTGTATGAAAATAAATCAATAAAACCTGACTTTAATGCAGAGTATGATAAATCGGATCTCTTGAAGCCCCATAAGCTGATAATAAGCTTTGGTGAAAGAAGCACTATTCAATATGATAATGTGGAAAACAATGAAACATACAACAGGGTATTCAAGGAAGCCAAGAGACTGATACGTACAGCTATACTTGTAAACACCAAGGAGGTTGTACAGAAGGTCCCTCAGGAAGAGTTGAACAGAATAAGGAATGCAAGGGGAGTAAGCTTTATTTTTAACATGCCTTTGGAAATCGATGCGGTTTATAAGCTTATGAATATTAGCAGCGGTGCCGAAATGGGTATCAAGAGCATTGATGAGATAATTGTCGCTCAAAGCATGAATAGGGTGTATATACATGATGCGGTGCAGGAAATCCTTTATGAGTTTAGAACAGAGGGAATACAGAACAATATGGATTTCATTATCTCTAATCTTGAGAAGCAGTCTACGGTGTCATGCCTGTATCTTGACAGATTCCAACCTGAGTTGTACAGCAAGAATGTAATAGTGCCTACAAAGATTGGAACTAAAGGATTGCCTGTATTATCAGGGGAAAAGGAACTGACAGTAAGGGAAGAAATACCTGAAAGCATAGCAGGCTTATTCAACGAGGAAATATCTTCTCTCAGCATTATAAAAAATATGGACGGCACACTGGTTTATACCGACAGGGAGAACCAGGTGGTGAAGCTGTATACCAATGGTATGCTTGAATATGTAAACTATGATCTGCAGTCAGCTGACAGCAGTAAGATCAATGTCAGAAATGCAATAGACATAAGTACTGAATTTGTAAGCGGACATTTTGGCTTTCCTGAGAATAGCTATATTTCTGATATAGTAAAAAGTATGAGAGGCGACAAGTACATAATCAGATACAAATATGCCTATGAAGGGCTGCCCATAGTATTGGCTTCAGGCTTGAGCAGCGATACTATAGAAGTGGAGATCGTGGGCAATGAAGTCAAGAGATATAAAAGGCTTATAAGGAAGCTCAATGAAGAGTTGGAATACAGACAGGTGATGGAATTTATAGATGTGCTCAATATACTATTGGATAAAAAAGTGGAAGCCCTTAGTGGTGAAAAAATCATTAAAATAAATGATATGTATCTTGCTTATTATGAAAGATATAGTCAAAACATCATAACATATGTGCCTGTTTGGGTTGCGGATGTTACTGTTGAACGGTTTGGAAAAGGTACTGTATTGAACCAGCGGTATATAATAAATGCAGAGACAGGAATTATACTGGATAAGTAGAATCCAACAATACCCGAAAGAGGGGTCTTAAAATGGATTGGTCAAAAGCAAAGACAATACTTATAGCTGTTTTTCTGGCAATCAACATCTTCCTTGCATATATGATTATCGGAGCCAACACTGGCAGCGTCAGATATGTAGACAGTGAGAGAATAAAGCTTGTAACCGATTATCTTGCTGAGAAACATATAGCTGTAAAAGGTGAGGTTCCTGAGAGAAAGACTGATATGCCTCCAATAACTGTCAAGCATAAGCTTTTCGCAGAAGATGCTATTGCCGGGAGTTTGTTTTCGCCTGAGGAAGAGGCAGTAGAGTCAACTGAAGGCAACACAGTGAAGCTAACGGGGAAAAATATAGAGATCAGCATCAAGGACAGAAGAGAGCTTTACTATACAGACAGCAGCATCAAGCCGGCGGCAGCTATCGACGAAAAGGTCTGCAGGAAAAACATAGAAGAATTCCTGGGCAGGCTTGGTATGAAGGATGATGCCAACATCAGGAAAGTAGAGGACCTTGAAGGCTATAAGAGATTCATTTATGTACAATCTTTTAAGGGAGCAGCCATATTTAATAGCACAATGGAGTTTTATGTGAACAATGATGGAATGCACAGAGCAAGGATAGTATGGTTTGACATGGTAAAACAGGCGGGGAAGAAAACAGAAGTGATTTCACCCGTGATAGCTCTGCTGTACTTGCCGGAATATAATAAGAAAAGCATTGTACCAAGCAAGGAAGTACTGGAGATTCAGCAGGGATACTACTTCGGCACCGGTGCAAGCGATCAGGTGGATGTTTCTGTGGTTGAGGAAGGGACTGCCTTCCCGGTATGGAAGATAACGACGGACAGGGATATAATCTACATAAATGCATATAATGAAAAAGTGGAAGGTATAGAAAAGGCTAAGAAATAGCCTTTTTTTGCTATATTATCAAATTTGTAAAACAATGATATAATTAGAATGTTATAGTTATATGTTCTATATTACATAAAAAGGGGTTTATACTTTGGAAGAAAAACTGATTATCAAAGGAAACAACAGGCTACAGGGAGAGTTGTGCATAAGCGGAGCAAAAAATTCTGCAGTGGGAATCATTCCAGCAGCAATACTTTCGGATTCCAAATGTGTTATTAGGAATCTGCCAGACATAGATGACGTGAAATATCTCAAGGAGCTTTTGCATCAGGTGGGTGCAAAGGTGAATTTGGGCAATGCCGGAGAGCTGGAAATTGACAGCAAAAATATGAAGAGCTTCAAAGTGGATTTTGAAATAGCTAAGAAGATGAGGGCATCCTACTACTTTTTAGGAGCATTTCTGGGCAAATTCAAAAAAGCCGAGGTGCCTTTCCCCGGAGGCTGCGATATAGGAATAAGGCCTATTGATCAGCATATAAAGGGTTTTGAGGCTTTGGGAGCAAAGATAAAGGTCGAGCACGGGGTAATAAAGGCCAAAGCAGCAGAGCTTATAGGCGCACCGATATATTTGGATGTAGTGAGCGTTGGGGCTACTATAAACATAATGCTGGCGGCATGCAAGGCAAAAGGGATTACTACAATAGAGAATGCGGCCAAGGAACCGTACATAGTTGACATTGCCAACCTATTGAATGCAATGGGTGCAAATATAAAGGGAGCCGGCACCGATGTTATCAAGATAAAGGGGGTTGAACATCTGGGAGGCTGTGAGCATGCAATAATACCCGACATGATGGAAGCAGGGACATACATGATTGCAGCGGCAGCTACCCAAGGAGATCTGCTTATAAAGAACGTTATACCGACACATCTTGAATCGATATCTGCAAAGCTTAGAGAAATGGGTATCGAAATAGATGAGAAGGAAGACTCCATAAGAGTGAGAACTATAGCGAGGCCAAAAGCCGTCAACATAAAGACCATACCATATCCCGGTTTTCCCACCGACCTTCAGCAGCCGATGAGCGTACTGCTTTCCATTGCGGAGGGTACGGGAATCATTACCGAAAGTATATGGGAGGGTAGATTCAAACATGTGGATGAGCTTAAGAGGATGGGCGCCAATATCAAGGTGGAGGGCCGTGTTGCTATAGTCGAAGGGATACATAAACTTTCCGGATCTCCAGTTTGTGCTACCGATCTGAGAGCGGGAGCGGCTATGGTAGTGGCAGGCCTGGTTGCTGAAGGAGAGACTGAGATAAGCAATTTGAGGCATATAGACAGAGGCTATGAAAACCTCGTAGACAAACTGAAAAGTGTAGGTGCAGATATTACAAGAGCGGAACGCTAGAGCTAATAAAAAGACATTTCGTAAAACGAATTGATTATAAGACCGAAGTAATCAGTGCTGGAGGGAAAAATGGGGATAAGACTTTGCTCACTTTCAAGTGGAAGCAGCGGAAATTGTGTTTTTGTGGGGAATGATAACAGTGGATTGCTTGTAGACTGCGGCATAAGCGGCAAGGAGATACTGGGGAATCTGAACAACATAGGGATATGCTCAAGTACAATAAAAGCTGTTGTAGTCACTCATGAGCATTCGGACCATATACGGAGCGTGGGTATCATATCAAGGAAGCTTGGAATACCGATATATGCCAATATAAATACATGGAACAACATGGCAGATTTAATTGGAAAAGTGAAGCCGGAAAATATCAGATATTTTTCTGTAGGAGAAGAGCTGGAAATTGGGGGGATAGGCATTAAGTCTTACAGTATTCCCCATGATGCGGCAGATCCTGTAGGCTTTTGTTTTTATGAGGGCAGCAAAAAAGTCAGCATAGCCACTGACCTGGGATATTTCAGCGATATGGTGAAAGAGAACCTCAGCGGCTCTGATATGATTATGCTGGAATCCAACCATGATATAGAGATGCTCAGGGTGGGAAGATATCCGTATTTTTTAAAAAGAAGAATTTTGGGTGAACAAGGCCATCTTTCAAACGAAGCGGCGGGAAATGCCATATATGAGCTGCTGCAGACAGGAGTGCGTGAAGTGCTGCTTGGACACCTGAGCAAGGAAAACAACTTTCCCGAGCTTGCCTATGAGACAGTAAAGGGAATACTGGAACAAAACAAAGTAAAGATAAATGAGGATATTAAACTGGAGCTTGCACCAAGGAGTGGAGTCAGCCGGTGTTATTATATAAAATAGAGTGATGCATTTATGCTCATTAGGTGGATATATTAATGTCAGAGGGAATAATCTGTATATGGTCAATTTACCTATGGAGGATGATGATATGGACGATTTGAATGACAAGACAAGAGAGCAGGAAGAAAAAGATCAGGAGATACAGAGTGTCCGGATTGCAGAAGAGAATAACAGCACTTCACAGCACATCATAGATACTATAGATACAGCACCGGTTACAGACAGAGACGAGTTCAGACGCTATAAAAGACCTTCGGGACTTTCATATCTGGCTACTGCACTGGTTGGCGCAATCATTGGAGGTCTTATTGTCGCTGTTATTGTACCTTCCTATTTGTACAATAGATTGTCACCAATGCTGCAGGGTGGCGATGTGCAAATGGGGCAGCAGGTGGTTATAAAGGCTTCAGATGAGTTGAATGTAGCTGCAGCCGTAGCTCAAAAAGTCACTCCTGCAGTAGTTAGAATCAGTACGGTAACAGTAGAACGGGATCTTTTCTTTGGGAAGCGGTCTTACGAAGGTGTAGGGTCAGGAGTAGTAATAGACCCGAAGGGGTACATAATTACCAATGCTCATGTGGTAGGAGAACATCCTGAGGAGCTTATGGTGTTTTTTAAGGACGGAAAAGAGCTTGAGGGGAAGGTGCTGTGGAAGGACAGCCTGCTGGATTTGGCAGTTGTAAAGGTTGAAGCTGCTAACTTGTCCGCAGCGGAGCTGGGAGATTCAGACGGCCTCATAGTGGGTGAGACCAGCATTGCAATAGGAAATCCTCTGGGGATGCGTTTTGAAAGAACAGTTACCCAGGGCATAGTATCCGGGCTCAACAGAAGCATAATGGTGGAGAAAGGCTCTATAATGGAGGACCTTATACAGACTGATGCTGCCATAAACCCCGGAAACAGCGGTGGTCCTTTGATAAATGGCAGAGGACAGGTAATAGGGATCAATACGGTAAAAGCATCGGCGGAGGGCTTGGGCTTTGCAATACCTATAAATATTACAAAGCCGATAATTCAGAAGCTTATAAAAAACGGAGAGTTCATACCTACATATATGGGAATAACTCCACTGGACAGCGAAATGCTTGGTTATTATGCGACAGATATAGAGATAAAGAAGGGGATATACGTTTACAATGTAAACGAAGGTACTCCTGCAGCAAAGGCAGGACTCAAGGCAGGAGATGTAATAACTCATATCAATGGTATAGAGGTGAACACTCTGGTAAAGTTCAAGAGCATTCTTTACAGCTTGAACCCTGGTGATACCATCAGTGTAAAATATACAAAGAATAAGATTGAATACACTGTAGATATAATACTGGCAGAGATGCCGGAGGAATACAGGTAATGAATATAACGGTCATAACAGTAGGAAAACTGAAAGAAAGATATTTTAAGGAAGCCGTGGAGGAATACTCAACACGGCTTTCAAAATATTGCAGGCTGGAAATAGTAGAAGTAACCGACGAAAAGGCTCCTGAGAATCTAAGCCCCGCCCAGGAGCTTATAATCATCCAAAAAGAAGGACAAGGCATACTAAAGTACATAAAGGAAGACACCTACACAATAGCCCTTGCCATACAGGGCAAGCAGCTATCTTCGGTCGGCCTGGCCGATTTCATCAATGACCTGGGCATAAAGGGCAGGAGCAACATAGCGTTTATAATAGGGGGCTCCCTGGGACTGAGTGATGAAGTGCTGAAGCGGGCGGACTTCAAACTATCCTTCTCCCCCATGACATTTCCCCATCAGCTGATGCGGGTGATACTGCTGGAGCAGGTTTATAGGGGGTTTAGGATTATTAGGGGTGAACCGTATCACAAGTAACGGCGGTTTTTAATATAATTAGATGAAGGTGCGTTGGTAAGGTAAGTGTCACCTTCACTATTTTTGATATATGACTATAGATATGGCATAAGTAAGCAAAATTTACTCACTTTGGGGGAATACACAATGAAAATTGCACTATTAAAGAATGTAAAAAAGGAAATTGCAGTTTATTTTTTTATATTGGCACTTACCGCTCTTGGGCTTGGGCTCAGTGATGGAGTTTTTTCAAACTATTTTAAGGAAGCGTATAATGTAAATGCCTTTCAAAGAGGGCTAATTGAATTCCCGAGAGAATTGCCTGGAATTCTTTCGATGGTGGTTATTTCATTATTATCTTTTCTCGGGGATATACGTACTGCAATAATTGCACAACTTCTAAGTGCCATAGGTCTTGTATTTCTGGGATTTCTAACACCTCCATTTGCAGTAATGTGTATATTCCTTTTCATAAACTCTATGGGAATGCATTTGTTCTTTCCTCTATCAGACGGAATAGGAATGTCTCTCATAAAGGGTGAAGAAGTGGGAAAAAGAATGGGTCAATTTAAAGGGGTCAGCACAGCTTTTAGCATGGTTGCAAGCATTGTGGTGTTTTTTGGATTTAGAACCGGATTTTTCAGTTTAACTTCACCTGTAAAAGTTACCTTTGTTGCTGCAGCAGTGATTTTTACAGTGGTCTTTATGTTGGTTCTTTACATGAACAGCATTGTGAAAGTTCCAATCAAGGAAAATAGAAAATTAAAGCTTATATTCCGCAAAGAATACAAATATTATTATATTCTGGCAATAATGACCGGTGTGCAAAAGCAGATTATGGCAGTTTATGGCCCTTGGGTGCTTATTGACCTTTTAAGCAAGAAGGTTGATACTATTGCAATTCTCGGAATAATAGGCTCCTTTGTAGGAATATTTTTTATTCCGGCACTTGGTAAATGGCTTGACAGATATGGCATAAGAAATATGCTTTATGCAGATGCTCTCTCCTTTATCGGAGTATATATTGCCTATGGCTTCCTGGCATCAGGCTTTTCATCAGGTACCCTGGGTAAAGTCGGCATACCCGTCATTCTAACCTTCGCATTGATTATATTGGACCGTATGTCCATGCAGATGAGCATGATAAAGACAATTTATCTTCGATCAATAGCAGTTGAGGAGTCTGAAATCACTTCTACATTATCACTTGGTATGAGCATGGACCACATTGTATCCATAATATGTGCATACATAGGTGGGATCATCTGGACAAGCCTTGGGCCTCAGTATATTTTCTTTTTTGCAGCAGCAGCGTCTTTGGTCAACCTTGCTGTGGCAAGGCTGGCAGTATAATATGGTGCCAGGTATCGCACTTTCGCACTTATTATGAAACAGTTAAGTTTCAGACTGTATTTTTTCAATATATTCTACAATATCATTAACACATTTGAAGCTATGAACATTTTCATCATGGATAATTATATTGAATTTCTTCTCACATTCGACTACTAGCTTTGCAATATTGACTGCCTCAATTCCATTGTCCATTGTCAATTCTGTTTCTGGTGTTATATCTTCATAGTCAATCTCAATAATTTCAGCCAGAATTTTCGCTACCGTTAGAAAAACCAAAGGTATCCCTCCTTATTAAAGTAAACTTCTTTTTTTATTAGCTGCTATATAGGTTGCACTAAAGAAGGTTCAAGGAAGAATTATGCAACCTATGAAATCAAGGTATATGCTTTTGCAATATTTGAATTTCAATGTAGAATGTTTATTGCAAAACATATAGATCAATGTAATTACAACAGCGGACTGACGGCTCCAGTGTAAAACAGATTAAGTCTGTGAAGTGCCCTGGTACATGCGATATATAAAAGTTTTTTATCGTCTTCGGTATTGTAATGATCACTATCGGCATCGCATATCAGTACAGCATCAAACTCCAGACCCTTAGACAAATATACAGGTATGATAAATACTCCTCTTAAGTCTGCCTTGCCATCAATTTTTATCAGTTGAATATCAACCTTGTCTTTCAAGTGCTCATACATGGAAGCAGCATCTTTTTCAGTTTTGCATATTAAGCCTATAGACTCATAATTTTTTTCCCTGCAAGATATAATTTCACTGATAACCATATCATCAAGAACTGATAAATCGTGGGCTGCATAGACTGCCGGCGTATCTCCTTTTCTGCTGAAACTATTGATTTTGAAGCCATGGTCAAGAAATTTCGCACTATATTCTAATATTTCACTGGTGCACCTAAAGCTTTTATCAATAGTAATAAGTGTGGAGCTTTTCTTGTTTAAAATTCTGCCGAATTGGTCATAGAGTGACAAACCTTCTTGTTTCTCAATGGTCTGATTAATATCCCCCAAAACGGTATATCGGGATTTTGAAAACAGCAAGCTTAATATTTCAAAATGCATGGGATAATAATCCCTGTCAAGGTTTTCGCCAGTAAAGTCTATGATATCCTCAATACAATCTGGCAATTCTATACCTTTTGCTAAGCTATAAAAGTAATTTTTATTACTAAATAGTCTTCTATAGAGATCAAGACAGTTTAATTCGGTGAATTTTCGTATTTCCTTTATAAGCGCAGTGCTTTCATAAATAGATAACATACGGGCTACTTCTTCTACCTCATATGAATGTGTTATGTGTTTGCCCACAAAGTTTTTCAGTTTATTCATGCGATTTTTCCGCTGCTCGTGTACGGTTTCAAAAATAGAATGCTCCAATTGTTTTAATCGCAGGCCTAAGAGAGAACCTTGACTCTCAGTCAGTACTTTGGACTTCAATAACTGCCGGTTTGCGATGTATTTTCCATCATAATAGACATCTCCAAATTCTATCCATCTGTTAGGCATATCTTGAATAAAGCGTTTTAGTATTTCTGCAAATTGACTGGAGCCCTTGAACTTCATGCTGTTTTTTGTTAAAGTCCCATATTTTTTGTTATTCGAAGAGAGTATACATTCCCAAAGCTGATTCTTGGTTTGTATCTGTTCATTCTGTAAAACCGCTCGGAGTATTTCTTCGAATATGACCGAATTCACATTTTTTTCCCCTAACTCAGGCAGAACGTTTGAAATATACTGTTCAAATTTCATAACGCTAGAGCAGATGATTCAGAATTAAGCTATCGATGTTACCATTTTTTAACGCTATGGCAGGAAGGTTGTTTCCATCGAATACCATTACTTTTACATCATACCTCTCTGGCTTAAGCATATCGGAAATAGCTTGGACTGCTGGCTCATTAAGCGGCATACAGCCTATAGTAAATGTTTTTTTGTGTTTTTTTTTGCCGGCTCGGATGTTTCGTTAGTATTGGCAGTACCTGCTGCCTAGGGTTGTTCCTGTACTGCCGGCTTTGCAGTACATCTGATCATCAATGTAAATGTAAGAACTGCGACTAACATTAGTGAAATGATTGTTTTGGTATTTTTCATCAAGTAAACCTCCAAATTTATATTGATAAATCTGTACAATAAAGCACAAGAAGTATCTTCTCTTAGTCTTCACTGCCGGTAGACTCTGGTACCAGCCCGCCTTTATACACATTGTCATCATAATTGTGATTAAAATGAATGCTCAGCTCACTGGATACGCCTGCTTTATCCATTTTTTGCGCAATTATTTTTTTGCCTGGATTACGTTCCAGTGGATTTACCGTATTTTTAATCCCGTCAATTATTTGCGGGAACAAGTGATATGGCATACCTATTGCCATTTCGTCTTTTGCCCATCTTGCAAGCAGCCTGGCTCCGGAACACATTAATGAAATATTGAGCTGATCATTTTCATAAGGAAATGAGGTACATTCCTGACAAATCGCTTGCATGCCCGACAATTTAATGGATGAGGCATGTCCATTGTTATAAGCGTAACCCTGAACTATTCTCATCGCATTATATGGGTCACATATGATAATCACCACATCCGGCTCTTCTTCAAAAGCTTCCAATGGCATAACAGCAGCTCCGAAGGTTCTATGCCCGCAATAACTCATATTCATGGATACCTTATGTGCTATGCACAGATCCTTATAGGTTCCTTGTCCTAATCCCCCACCACCCAAAGCTCCGGCGATGGTAGTGGCTGCTATATATGTAACAGTGGCAATAGTTAACACTGAAATTACTGCGGGTACGGATTCTTTAATAATGACCCTAAATATGATTTGTATATCCGTTGCGCCAAATGAACGAGCAGCTTCTATTAACTGCTTGTCTACCTTTATAAAATTGCTCTCAAGTAAACGGGCAATAAAGGCCGTGGCAGCAACTGATAAAGGTAAAATTACCGCTTTTTCTCCAATTTATGAAAACTGCCTAGAAGCAAGATGTATTAATGCTTTTAGGCAGTTCGGGTTTTTGTAGTCATTAAGTTCAAGGATTATACAAGAAAATAAGTTGACGGACTGGCACCCCAAAATATTTGAGGGCATGCATGATAGCACAGATTATATACATAAGATATATATTAACTAAAAAAGGGGGTAGATAAGATGATAACTGAAAGTATCCTGGATGTCATTGGTAATACACCTATGGTTAGCTTAAGAAAACTAACAGGGTTGAATATCTTTGCTAAAGCAGAATATCTGAATCCAGGTGGAAGTATTAAAGATAGAGTCGCAAAATATATGATTGAACAGGCGGAAAAGCGAGGGATATTGAAATCCGGTATGACAATCATGGAACCTACTTCAGGCAATACGGGGATAGGTATAGCTTTGGTTGGCATCCAAAACGGATATAGGGTTGTAATTGTTATGCCGGAAAATATGAGCGAGGAGAGGAAAAAGATTATATTAGCATTGGGTGCGGAACTAATCCTGACTGATGCGGAAGAAAGTATTGGCGGATCAGTGGCGGAAGTTGAGAGACACAAGGCAAAGGATTCTAATATTTTTGTTCCACAGCAGTTTGAGAATCCTGATAATCCCAAAGTTCATTATCTTACTACAGCCCCGGAAATTTGGGAACAAATGAAGGGTAAAGTCGATGTTTTCGTTTCAGGGTTGGGCAGTGGAGGAACGCTGGAGGGAATCGGCAGATTTATTAAAGAAATAAATCCGAAGGCTAAGATAGTCGCAGTGGAACCTAAAAATGTATCAGCGCTTCTCGGACATGAGCCGGGATTGCACAAGATTCAAGGAATTGGTGATGGTTTTATCCCTGAAATACTCGATGTAAGCCTCATAGATGGGGTAATTCAAGTTACAGATGATGATGCAATTAATACAGCCAGGGAATTGGCTAAAATCCAGGGTATCCTTACAGGGACTTCTTCAGGGGCCAATGTCTGGGCTTCTATTAAAATTGCGCAAAAGTATGGCCCGGATAAAAATATTGTAACTGTTTTGCCTGACAGAGTTGAAAGATATTTTAGTACATCCCTGATATAAGATCCTAACATAAAAAAGCATGAACTGTTGTGTCTGAGGCTGGCAATGATACGTAGAACCGTAGGGGTAATGCCAGGTACTTAGGTTATCAGGTTACTAAAACTTTTTGAGAGCATAACCTAATGACCTTTGCACCTGGCACTTATTAATTTCTTTATGTAAATAAGAAATGTTATGTGATAAAATTTATAGAGGAAGAAATATAGTATATATTTTCTACAATTTTTGTACCTGGGGGTAAAAGTATGAGCATAAAGATAAAAACATCCGTTACAATATTTATTGCTGCAATGGTGCTTTGCATTGCTGTTTATATTACTTCCGAGACGCTGCTTACAGGAAATGCATTAGATCATGAGAAAGAAATAACGAAGCAATATTTGGAACGTATAAGTAATGCTCTGGAGTATAAAAGAAGATCTCTGAATCCTACTTTAAAAGATTGGGCAGATTGGGATGATACTTATAATTTTATTCAGAATAGGAATGAAGAATATATAAGGTCCAATCTAACAGAGAGTACCTTTATAAATTTGAAGCTTAATCTGATTGCATATATAGATATAAGTGGGAATATTGTTTATGGAACCATGATGGACTTCGATAACCAGAAGATGTCAGAAGTGAATCATAATATATTAGTGCATCTTAAAAAGGATAGTCCAATTATCAGTCAAACAGGCACAAATAAAAATATCTCGGGTTTTCTATCGCTTCCTGAGGGAATTTTGTTGATTTCTTCTAAAGCGATACTAAAATCTGATGAAAGCGGGCCTGCCATGGGGACCTTAATATTCGGACGCTTTATTAATGATTCGGAGATAAAAGAAATTCAGGAGCTAACCGGCTTATCTTTTACATATGAGAGTTTAGATAGTACGAACGTGCCTTCCGGATTTGAAAAAGCTAATCAAACATCCGGGAATGGAGAACAATATTATATACATAATTTAGATGGCAATCATATTGCAGGCTATGGTATTATAAATGATATTTATGGGAAAAATCAATTTTTGACTAAAATAGTTTTAGATAGAAAGTTTTATCAAAAGGCGAAAGAAGGCACACGCTTTTTTATAATAGTGCTTTTGATATGTGGAGTTGCATTATCAGGTGTATGTATTGCCGTACTTCAAAAATCTGTTATTTCGAGATTGTTGGAATTAAACAGGTTTATGACTGAAATAAGTTCAAGACATGATACATCCTTAAGGGTACAAATATCGGGAGATGATGAAATATCGAACCTTGCTCATGAAATGAATAGGATGCTTGAAGAACTGAATAAGACTCATGAGGATAATCAAAGACTCATCAAGGAAGTAATTGGATATGATGAATTAAAGAATGAGTTTTTCAGTAATATTTCACATGAATTTCGGACTCCAATTAATGTACTTTTGAGTACATTGCAGCTAATAAACCTTCAACAGCAAAATACACAAGTTGATCCAAATTCTTTGAATATTGTGAAGTACACAAATATAATGAAACAAAATTGTTACAGGCTATTAAGATTAGCGAATAATTTAATAGACATTACAAGGATAGACTCAGGTTTCTTTGAGATAAGCCTAAGTAATTGTAATGTTGTTGAAGTAATTGAAGATATTACATTATCCGTTGCAGAATACATACGAAACAAAGGTATCAGCCTTCAGTTCGACACTGATGTGGAAGAAAAGGTAATAGCAATTGATGCAGATAAAATAGAAAGAATAATGCTTAATCTTTTATCCAATGCAGTAAAGTTTACAGAGAATCAGGGATCAATATACGTGAATATAAAGGACAAAGGAGAAAGTATTGAGGTTTCGGTCAAGGATACTGGAATAGGTATACCTAAGGATAAACTTGCCGTTATTTTTGAAAGGTTCAGGCAGGTGAACAGTTTATTGACTAGAAGCCATGAGGGAAGTGGCATAGGCCTTTCATTGGTTAAGAATCTGGTAGAACTTCATGGTGGAAATATCAGAGTGGAAAGCGAGGCTGGAATAGGCACTGAATTTATTTTTGAATTGCCTGCAAAGGTTTGTTCAGAGGAATCCGCTCAGAAATTGACTTCGGTTGCCAGTCAAGGCAAAGTTGACAAAATAAATATTGAATTTGCTGATATTTATTCTATATAGTATGCGCCATGCATTTAGTTCATAATGAAACAAGCTTTCGCATTTGCTGCTGTTACGGTGAACCGTACCATAAGTAATAACGGTTTTCCTATATTTTTATATACACTGCCTAAATACTTCACAGCCTGAATAACGGTGCATACTTATGCAAGCAGCCATGTTCATACATGGCTGCTTTATTGCCGCTACTTTGTCATTAGCTTCGGGGGACAGTACCTGTCCCCTCGTCCATGGGAATCAACCCCCAAGTGCTTTTAGCAGTCAATGTTTATTTCCAAGCAAATTTCATTACAGTTTGGGAACTTAGGACAATTGATACAATCTGTCCAGACCTTATGAGGCATAGTTTCCTTCTCTATAATAGTGAAGCCTGATTTCTCAAAAAAGCCCGGCTGGTAAGTTAATGTAAATACCTTTTGGATCTTCAAATCTTTTGCCTCTTTTAGAATATATTCTACTATCTGCTTACCAATTCCTTGCTTCAGCATACTGTTTTTAACTGCCAGGGTTCGCAATTCCGCCAGGTCACTCCACAATACATGAAGTGCTCCGATTCCTACGATTTCGCCATCTAGTTCAATAATAACAAAATCACGAATATTTTCGTACAGCATACTACGGGAACGGGAAAGCATCATACCTTTATCTGCATAATAATTCACTAACTCAACCATTTCTTCGACATCCGGCAATATTGCCTTACGTATAATCATCAACAAGCACCTACCTTTATACAATATAATGCTTATAATATCAGAAAATGCATAATAATGCAATATAAATGTATATATTATTTTTTAATAAAGAAAAGCAGCCGGGATGGTTCGCTTCTACTGTTTCGCTGTTTCAGTAAAAAAGCAAGGGAGGATTGCTCCGCTTGCTTTTTTTGGTGCACCATGTACGTAAAACTATCTTATCAGAAGATGATGTACTATTAAGTTCCAGTATTAACACGATTTATATTATCATATTGCTTGGAAGCCAGGGCTTTAATATTTCATAGGATATTTTTATTCCGTTTATGGTTTCCCCTATTTTAACATTGGGTTTAAGCTTTCCATGATAATCGCTTCCGCCTGATATATAAAGCCTATGTTTGTTGGAATAATCTACGAGAAACTCTGTCTTATCCATTGTATGAAGCGAATGATAACATTCTAAACCATCAAGTGCGTTTAATGATACTATTGAGTTGAGGAATTCTTCATAATCATCAACAAAATAAACGTAAAGATGAGCAAGGAATGCTTTCCCTCCTGCTTTTTTTATCAGATCAGCAGCCTCCCGTACGGTAGGATAATTCTTCATCTGGTCTAGAAAAAAAGGACTCTCTTCATTATTGACGCAGGTTCTGTAAAAGGCATTAAGACTTTCCCAGACTTCTTTTGTGAAGTGTTTTTCATTTTCGGGATATTTCCTCAAATCAAAATGCATTAATTGTGTTGCAAAATATTTACTACTCTTAATTGACAGGTTGTTACTATATGTAAGCTTTAGGTTCCTGCATACGTTCATCATTTTTTTGAGGTATTCATTTTCTCTTTCAAGGAATTTTTCATCAGAAACGATTCCAGTTGAACTTATTGCTTCAAGGTCTATCCCGTAGCCTAATATTTCTATAGGCTTTCCATTATGCACCACTGAAAACTCGCAGCCGGGGACAATCTTACCTTTAAAATAGTTGCTTGTTTTAACTTTTTTCAATTTTTCATAAGCGCCTATCGAATCATGGTCTGTAATTGATATATATTTTAGACCTAATTGCTGTGCTTTTATAAGAATATCCCTGGGTTCATCCGAACCGTCCGATGAAGTTGTGTGAATATGTAGATCTATCATTTAATACAGCTCCTTGCTTTTGCTTCCACATTTTATTTTATATAAATGAAGTAATTACTTCTAATCCGAGAGCTTTTTCAAATCCCCAATGAAAGCCAAAACTGCATACTCACTTGTAGCCCAGGAGGTTACAAGGCGGATCGAAGAGTTATCCTCGTCAAATTTTGACCATACATAGAATGAATATCTTTCCTCAAGTTCTTTGATGATCCGGTTTGGAAGAATGGGGAAAATCTGATTTGTCGGTGAGTCCGTCAAAAATTTATAGCCCATTGAACTTATGTTTTTTCTGAGCAGGTCAGCCATTCTGTTTGCATGTCTTGCAAGGTCAAAGTAAAGATTATCCTTAAAGAGCTCAAGAAACTGTATGCCGAGGATCCTACCTTTAGCCATCAGGGCACCCTTTTGCTTCATATGGAATCTAAAATCCTCCTTAAGGGAGTCATTGCAGATTACCAGTGCTTCTCCCATAAGCGCACCATTTTTTGTTCCGCCGATATAGAAAGCATCACATAGTCTGCCCAGGTCTGATAGCTCAAGATCATTTTCATCCGAGCACAGAGCAGATCCGAGCCTTGCTCCGTCGATAAACAGAATAAGATTATTCCCACGACAGAAATTGCTTATTTGATCAAGCTCAGCCTTTGTATATATCGAACCTATTTCTGTCGGATTTGATATGTAAACAAGCCTGGGCTTTACCATATGTTCATCGGTGTGAGCATCGAGAACGGCCTTTATAAGAGCAGGATTGAGTTTTCCATCAATTACTTCAATGGATATTACCTTATGACCTGTAGCTTCGACGGAACCTGCTTCGTGTACAATAATATGGCCGGTATTTGCTGCCACAGCTGCCTCATGAGGTTTCAAGAAAGCTGAAATTGCAGTAAGATTAGTCGGAGTCCCCCCTGGGAAAAAGTAAATATCTATATCGTCGCGTTTTATTTTCTGCTTTAGCAGCTCAACTGCTCTGATTGAAAAACGATCCTCCCCGTAGCCCTCAGCCTGCTCCAGGTTTGATTCCACCAATGCGTCCAATATTCGGGGATGGGCGCCTTCACTATAATCGTTTTTAAAACTGTACATTTTTGTACCTCCTTATGAATTGACAAATGTATAAATATGTAATATAAGTATAATCTACTTTTTTTTGAAATACAACAAAGCTTGTTATTTGTTACCCATAATGGATATATTGTGGTAAAACCTTATAATCTGCTGCAGTTACACAGAACCGTATCACAAATGGCCGCGGGTTTTTTAGTGAATTTTTATCATAGCAGTTTTTTCTGCTGAAGGATAATATGAAGCTGTATAGAATACAAATAGTAAAATTATAGAAAAATGAAACGGAGGGATTATCAGAATGCATGATGAAAAGCAACGGATTCTGCTTAAAGACGGTTACATTGTGGACGGTACGGGTAAAAAGGGTAGAATTGGCAGCCTGCTCATTGAAGGAGGACTGATTAAGGAGATATCGGAAAATGAGATCCTTGCAGCTTGCGAAGTGGTTGACTGCACAGGTAAAGTAATTGCCCCGGGTTTTATTGATATGCATTCACACAATGACTGGTTTCTTCCCTCAAAAAATATAGAAAGATTTACAGCTCCCTTTATACAGCAAGGTATTGCAACGTCTGTCGGTGGTAATTGCGGTTTTGGTGTAGGGGGGCTTAGGCAGAATAGTGACTATATGGATAAGATATGTGAAAATCCCTTTCAGTCATCCGGAATCAATATCCGCTGGTCTTCAATGCAGGAATATTTCGATATATTGTCGCAAAACGGAATACCCAACAACTTTGCAAGCCTTGTAGGCCACGGTTCTGTGAGAACCTCAATCAGAGGCTACGATCCGTCACCTTTAGCAAAGGGTGAAACAGATGAGCTTTTAAGGCTTTTGGAGGAAGCGATGGACCAAGGCGCGAAGGGTGTTTCTCTGGGTTTACAGTATGAGCCTGGGATGTTCTCAACCATGGATGAAATCAGAGAAATTGCAAAGCTTGTTAAAAAGAAGGATAAGCTGCTTGCAGTCCACGCCAAGGCTTCCTCGGCTTTATCCGGTACATATCCGCTCAAGCTGTTGGGAGAACCCCATAACATACTGGCGGTTGAGGAAATGATAAACCTGGCAAGAGAAACGGGGGTCAGGCTTCAATTCTCACATCTGATATTTGTTGGATCGAGGACTTGGAAGACCTTTGACAGAACCATGTCCCTCATAGACAAGGCCGTTTCAGAGGGTGTGGATTTCAAATTTGATACCTACGCCTATAGCTGTGGTGCGTCGGTTATCTCAGTAATCCTGCCTGAATGGTTTATGGCAAAGGTACCTTATGCCTACGGGAATAAAGGAGACCTGGCAAAGCTCCGGGCCGAGCTGACGGTTATTGAAAAGCTCCTGGGATTTGGCTACGGCGATATTCAAATTGCGTATATTGATCATCCGGAGCTTGGTAAATATATTGGAAGATTCATTTCAGACATAGCAAAGGAATGGAACCGGTCGCCCTTCGATACCTACATTGAGTTTTCTAAAAACAGCAATGGTAAAGCAAGGGTCATCCAGTACAGGTATAGTAATCCACAAATAATTGAGGCGCTTATGAAACATCCGGCATCTATATTTATGACAGATGCATGGATAGAGGCGGAAGGAACACAAAATCCATCCTGCTTTGGCTGCTTCCCAAGGTTTTTGCAATTAGCCAGAGACAAAAAGATAATAGCCCTTGAGGAAGCCGTATACAAAATGACCATGGCAGCGGCTGAGAGAGTAGGAATCAAAGATAGGGGCATGCTCAAGGAAGGAATGGCAGCCGACATAGCGGTATTTGATTGGGAGAATATATGCGATAATACCAGCCATATTGATACGGATAAAGCTCCTACAGGGGTGGAGCATGTGTTTGTAAATGGCGTGGGGATACTTAAAAGGGGTAAGCAGCTTGATAGCCTGCGGCCCGGAACCGTTATAAGATAGAATATAAGGGCTTATTTATGATAGATGTAAACAGGCCCGTTATATTCTCAGCCTTCAACTAAGAATCGAGACGCAGGAAAAACCGGTTTCCCAGCTTTTCAAATTGGACAGGGGTCTCGAAGAAATCACAAAGGTTCTCTTTGGTCAGTACAGATGCTGTTTCTCCTGAAGAATAAACCTGCCCTCTACGCAGTAACAGAGTGTGGCTAAAAGCTGGAAGGATTTCTTCAGTAAGGTGTGTAACATAAATCAGCGTAGGGGCATCCTTTTCATAGCTCAACTTTTCAATGATGGAAAGTAATTTTTCTTTTGCAAATATATCCAATCCGGTGCAGGGCTCATCCAGAATAAGCAAACGGGGAGAGGGCATAAGTCCCCTGGCAATAAGAACCAGTTGCTTTTCACCCTGGGACAAGGTCTCATAGGTTCGTCCGGACAGTTCCAAAATGTCTAAACGCCCCAATATACTCCTGGCGAAAGCTATATCCCCTTGGCTGGCCTGTTCATATAGACGAATTGATGCAAACTTGCCGCTCAAAACGATATCTTCTACTATTTCAGTTCCATAGAGCCTTTCCTGAAGTGCCGTACTTATCCAGCCGATAGATTTTCTTAACTCTCTCCAATCATATTTTCCAAAGAGCTTACCAAGAACTTGAATTTCACCCTTTGAAGGGAATATATATCCGTTGACCAGATCCAACAGTGTGGTTTTACCTGAACCGTTCAATCCCAAAATTGCCCAATGTTCACCGGCTTTTACCGACCAATTTATATCTTTTAAAATATACGTTGTATCCCGTATAACAGAAATCTGCTTTGCTTCTATTATCAACTGAGTTCACTCCTTTATCATATTGAGGCTTTAGAGACTAAGTATTTCATTGATTTTCTTATAACGAGCAGGGGCACCAGTTCCACCCTAATTTGCCATGCCCCGTAAGCGAGTTTCAAAAAAGGCTTCCTTGGTCGTCAAAATGCTTTAATAGAAGCCTTTTTTATTATAATAAATTTTCCGGATAAAGTCACCCATATATTTCTATGTATTAGGTTAAATGCCGTTCCGGATGTAATTGATTTCACCTGGAAACTAAAGGATAATGATATAAACATACAAAGCACTTTGTGCAATTAGCTGCTTGCATTCCTTATACTTTTATTATAAAATATTGTATATAAATGAATATTATATTGTAAGTTTAAAAAACAACTTGAGTAATGAATATAGTGTTGAAAATAATCTAATAAGCAGTTTTGAAAGTAACTGTCGGCTTGTATATGCTTAGAAATGTGGTCTAAGTGTTTCTACCAGGTGACCTTGAATTACCGGACTACGGGTTGTTTATATATTAGATGTTAAGACATTTTTGTGATGAATTAACGGCTAAAGGTATTAAGGAACACTTCAGATAATGAAGGAATGGTCCATATCAATAGCCCATAATAATCTCAAAGATTCAAACCTACATATAAACTCCCAGATGAGAATAAATTCTGGGAGTTTTATTATTTCTTTATAAAAAATATTCTTATACGCTAAACATATAGGACAGGCGTAGATACATATTGTACCGATAGTTTTGAATGGAAAGGGAGAATAATAGAGCTTTTAGAGAATAGAATGTTGAAGGATGGAAAAACCTGGTTAACATATAATTAATTCCTTATAGACCGGTCCCTAAAGAGTTGCTCCACATGGAAAGTAATATATAAAAGCTAATTTAGTAGTTTGCAATCATTGTATTCATCAGTACTGGTATATTTTTACCAGACATGGGACTATAATTGGATTAGATTGACTAATCAATCAAACTCAATTAATAATTACTGGTATCTGTAGAAATAGTCGGATTGCAAGGAAATTTCCTCTTTTTGTATGATTTCGTGTGGTAGTACCTACGATATCTTACGAAAAATGAGGGGGATTCCTTCAAGATACGCCCGCAAAATCTTGTTGTTTCATGATTTTGCAATAAACTACTATAATTAAATTTGGGGAGGAATAATTAGTATGAAGAAAACCATTAGTTTACTCTTAGTGCTGGTCCTGGTGTTCGCAGCCATGCTCACAGGATGTGCACCAAAGCCGGAACCTGCAGCACCGGCAGCACCGGATGCGGCAGCACCCACAGAAGCGCCGAAGGCTGAACCCATTAAGGTTGGTTTTGCCTATATAGGCTCTGCTAAAGACGGGGGCTATACTCAAGCTCATGATGAAGGTAGATTGTATCTTGAAGAGCAGCTTGGAGACAAGGTTGTGACACTGTTTAAGGAGGGAGTTCCTGAATCCAGCGAATGCGAAAAGGTACTCAATGACTTGGTTGACCAAGGTTGTACCGTTATATTCGCAAACTCTTTCGGACATATGGACTTTGTAGAAAAAGCAGCAAAAGCTCACCCGGACGTAAAATTCTATCACTGCTCCGGATACAAGAGCGGTCCGAACTTCAACAATTATTTCGGTGCTATGGAACAGGCCAGATATCTTGCAGGTATAGTTGCAGGCCTGAGAACCCAGAACAACCAGCTTGGTTATGTTGCAGCATTTGAAATTCCAGAGGTTGTAAGAGGTATCAATGCCTATACATTGGGTGCACAGTCAGTAAACCCCAACGTAACCGTAAAGGTGAACTGGACACACACCTGGTATGATCCGGCTAAAGAAAAGGAAGCAGCAAAGGCTCTATTGGATGCAGGCTGTGACGTACTGGCACAGCATCAGGATACAACTGCAACACAGCAGGCTGCTGAAGAAAAAGGCGTTTGGGCAATCGGCTACGATTTGGATACAAGGGAATCAGCACCAAAAGCATACTTGACAGCACCTGTATGGCATTGGGGTAAATTCTATGCTTCAGAAGTACAGAGAATATTGGATGGCAACTGGAAGCAGGAAAACTACTACGGCGATATGAAAGATGGTATGATTGATCTTGCACCACTTACAGCAAATGCACCGGAAGGCGCTCAGGCAGCTGTTGATAAAGCTAAGGCTGCTATAATTGATGGTTCACTTAATGTATTTGCAGGACCCATAAAGGATCAGACAGGTGCTGTGAAGGTACCTGAAGGTTCTGCCATGACTTTTGATGAAATGATGAGTGTCGATTGGTTTGTACAAGGTGTTGAAGGCAAGATAAAATAAGTCAGGATAGGTATAGATTATGGAAAACAACTATATTTCAATGAAGAATATTAATAAATCCTTCGGAAAAGTAGTTGCAAACAAGAATATTAACCTGGCCGTCCGCAAAGGTGAAATACATGCTCTGCTGGGCGAAAACGGTGCAGGAAAAAGTACATTGATGAACATGCTGTCCGGGGTCTATACCCCCGACAGCGGTTCTATTTTTGTAAAAGACAAGGAAGTAATGTTTGCAGCACCTAAGGATGCTATAAATGCAGGAATAGGAATGATCTACCAGCACTTTAAGCTGATAGATGTCCTGACTGCCAAGGAAAACATTATTCTTGGCCAGAAGAACAGCTTTTTTCTGAATCAAAAAGCACTGTCAGAAAAGATCAGAGAGATGTCGGTCCGGTTTGGATTGGATATCGATCCGGATAAAAAGGTTTATAACATGTCTGTGGGTGAAAAACAGACTCTGGAAATATTGAAGGTACTGTACAGAGGTGCTGAGATACTGATATTGGATGAACCGACGGCAGTATTGACGCCTCAGGAAACCGAAAAGCTTTTTAAGATCATGAACCGGATGAAGGAAGAAGGCTGTGCAGTCGTTTTTATTACACACAAAATGAACGAAGTTATGGAAGTTGCAGATCGTATCACTGTCCTGCGAAAGGGTGAAACTGTAAGGACTGTCGAAAAAGAATCCACGAACCCCAAGCATTTGACAGAGTTGATGATGGGATGTCCTGTGGATTTGTCTATCAAGAGGATAGAAACAGAGAAAAGTAAAGTGGCAATGGAAGTCAGAGACTTAAGTGCTTTTAATGCTGAAGGTGTTAAAGTACTTAAGGAGATGAGTTTCAACATTTATTCGGGAGAAATACTGGGCGTTGCAGGAATTGCCGGCAGTGGTCAGAGAGAATTATGTGAAGCCATTGCAGGTTTATATCCGGTGAAAAACGGACAGATTATTTTTGAAGAAGAGAATCTGATTGGGAAATCACCTTCAGAGATTATAGCTAAAGGGATTAGCCTGAGTTTTATTCCGGAAGACAGATTAGGTATGGGCTTGGTCGCTTCAATGGATATCGTAAATAATATTGTGCTTAAGCTATATCAAAGACAGAAGGGTATCTTTATAAACAGAAAACCGGCAGAACAAAAGTCCTTGGAAATTGTTAAACAGCTGGATATTCAAACTCCCGGAATTAAACATCCCGTGCGCATGCTTTCCGGTGGGAATATACAAAAGGTACTTTTGGGAAGGGAGCTGGACTCCAAGCCCCAGGTGCTGATAACAGCATATCCTGTAAGAGGCCTTGATGTAAATTCATGTTATACGATTTATGACCTTTTAAATGAGGAAAAACAAAAAGGCGTTGCTGTTTTATATATAGGCGAGGATCTGGACGTTTTACTTGAGCTCTGTGACAGGATCATGGTCATATGCGCAGGTCAAATAACCGGTATTGTTGATGCAAGAAATATAACAAAGGAAGAAATCGGACTGATGATGGTAGGTGCTGTAAATTCAATACAAAAGGAGGAGGTGAGCGAGTATGATAATGCCAGTGACCGTACACCCAATTAAGAAAAGCGAACCAAGCAAGATAAAAGCTGCGTCGATAAGAATAGGCGCTATTGTACTGGCTCTTGTCGCTTCTTCACTTTTTATCCTGCTGCTTAAGCTGAACCCCATCGATGTTTATATTAAAATGGTACATGGTGCTTTCGGTTCTGCTTATAGGGTCCGCGAGACCATTGTAAAGGCGATTCCGCTGGTGATTACTTCCTTAGGTATTGGGATTGCATTCCGTATGCAATTCTGGAATATAGGGGGAGAAGGGCAGATTGCAATGGGTGCATTTGCTGCAACCTTTATAGCCTTGGAAATGGGTGACATGTCCAGGCCTGTAGTGCTGCTCTTAATGATACTTGCCGGAATGCTGGTCGGTGGACTTTGGGCACTTATACCTGCATTTTTTAAAGCACAGTGGGGAACCAATGAAACCATTGTTACATTAATGATGAATTATATTGGAATCAAGTGGGTTACATATTTACAATACGGACCATGGAGAGATCCAAAGTCCCTTGGATTTCCTAAAATAGCCAATTTTACTGAAAATGCCATACTGCCAAAGCTTTTTGGCATACATATTGGTTGGGTGATTGCACTTGTATTGGTGGTTCTCATCCATATCTTTATCAACCACACAAAAAAGGGCTATGAAGTCGCTGTAATTGGTGAGAGTATCAATACAGCACGTTATGCAGGCATTAATATTAAAAAGACGATATTAATAGCCATAATGCTGAGCGGCGGCCTTTGTGGCCTGGTTGGGATGATTCAGGCTTCTGCTGTAAATAATACTCTGTCAGTGGAAATTACCGGTGGTGTCGGATATACGGCAATTATTACCGCTTGGCTGGCAGCCTTGAATGCACCGGTTATTCTGGTGGTATCCGTTCTTTTTGCAGCACTTCTGGAGGGTGGATCATATATACAGACCGTTTTCGGTATACCCCAGGCAGCGGCAGAGATTCTGCAAGGTATTATTTTATTCTTTGTATTGGGCAGTGAGTTTTTTGTACGATATAAATTTGTATTTGTAAAAAGGCACCAAGTCACTGTGGGAAAGGAGGTCCATTGATTATGGATGCACTTATTTCCTTTCTTCATGCGGCTATTGTTGCGGGTACGCCCCTTTTGTTTGCAACACTCGGAGAAATCGTAACAGAGCGTTCGGGTAATCTGAACCTTGGGGTGGAAGGTATGATGCTGATGGGTGCAGTTATGGGCTTTATGGTAGGCCTGTCCACCGGAAATGCCGCATTGGCTATGTTAACAGCCATGATTGCAGGAGCATGTGGTGCGCTTATTTTTGCTTTTTTAACTATTACCCTGAGGGCAAATCAGGTCGTATCCGGTTTGACACTGACAATATTCGGCTCAGGCTTTGCAGATTTTGTCGGACAGGATCTGGTAGGTAAGATAGCACCTGAAGGCTTGCGAATGTTTTTCAGGCCGTATACTATACCGTTGCTTGGCAATATTCCCTTCATAGGTCCCGTGTTGTTCAGACAGGACGCTTTTGTATATTTAGGTTATTTGACTTCTATCCTATTGGGGATCTATTTGTATAGAACCAGTAAAGGACTGAATCTCCGTTCAGTGGGTGAAAATCCGGGTGCTGCGGATGCTGCGGGCATAAACGTCACTCTGTACAAGTATTTACATACTTTATTAGGTGGAGCACTCTGCGGGCTGGGAGGAGCGTATCTGTCACTGGTATATGTACCGGCCTTGCAGGAAGGTGTTACAGCAGGAAGAGGCTGGATAGCCGTTGCATTGGTTATTTTCGCCGCATGGAATCCATATAAAGCCTTATTCGGAGCTTATCTTTTCGGTGGATTGGATATAATCGGTTTTAGAATGCAGGGCTTGGGAATCAATGTGTCTCAATATTTTATCGACATGCTGCCCTACCTTGTAACCATTAGTGTGCTGGTGGTCGTGTCCATGAAGAAGTCAAAGGAAAAAGCGTCACCGAAAGGATTGGGCAATGCTTACTTCCGGGAAGAACGCTGATAATTTTAAATGCGTAAATATCAATAATTGATATTTACGCATTTTTTTCTAGGCATCTGCATCCTCCTAAATAACAGGGCTATAGAATTATAAAATTCGACTTTACTAAAGGGATCCTTTTTATGTTGAGAATATATTATTGTACCCGGTACATATTTTGGAAATGATGCAATTGATTTTATATACAAAATAGAGTTAAATTAACATATAACCCTGGATGGCAGTATGCTGTCGAAATTGGCAACGATCTTTAGGAGGAAAATTACATGAGTAAGGCTAATGGACTGAAAACTATAGAGGGGGTATATATACCGACTCTACTGACTATACTGGGCGTCGTTATGTATTTAAGGCTTGGATGGGTGGTAGGAAACGTAGGACTGTGGAACACATTGCTAATTGTTATTATGGCACATGTCATCACAATCTGTACGGCACTTTCAATGTCTTCAATGCTAACGAACATCCGTATCGGGCCTGGGGGCGCGTATTCAATCATAACCCGCTCACTGGGGCTGGAAATGGGTGGAGCTATAGGGATTCCGCTCTATCTTTCCCAAGCCATTTCCGTCGCTTTCTATATAACAGGCTTTGGGGAACTATGGATTGCATTTTTTCCGGATCACTCAATCAGGTTGGTAGGTTTGGTAACCTGGCTAATCCTAACGGCTATTTCCATGATCAGTGTACGATTGGCATTCCGGGTACAGTATTTCATATTAGCTGCTGTAGGACTATCCTTGATATCCTTTTTAACCGGTCCCAGTCTGAACCCCGGGCCTATGGTAATGACGGGAAGCCTGTCTGAGGTGGGTTTCTGGGCAACCTTTGCCATATTTTTTCCTGCGGTGACCGGTGTTCTTACCGGGGCAACTATGTCCGGAGAACTGGAAGACCCCAGAAAAAGTATTATTAAGGGGACTCTGGCAGCGGTTTTTACAGGTTTTGCAGCTTATATACTGCTTGCTGTCTGGTTTGCGCAGCAGGCGACTCAGGAGCTGTTGCTTTCAGATACCTCCATAATTTTAAAGCTGGGTAGTGTCAAGCTGTTAATCATTGCCGGACTAATGGGTGCGGTGCTTTCTTCAGCGCTTTCCACATTGGTCAGTGCTCCCAGGACCTTGGCAGCTCTTGGAGAAAACCGGGTGATTCCGTTCTCAGGTTTTTTTGCACGAAAGAATAAGAAGGAAGAACCACATATTGCCATTATTTTTTCCTCGCTGATTTCCCTGGTGGTAATTATTGCCGGTAATTTGGATAGCCTGGCGGAGCTGCTTACAATGTTCTTTCTGACTACCTATGGCATGATCAATTTGGTGGTGCTTCTGGAACAGGGAATTGGGATAACAAGCTTCAGGCCGACATTGTCAATGTCCATTTTCGTACCTGTAATCGGAACGATAGGTTGTGTATCAGTTATGCTGCTGATTAATCCGATATTCACCGGAGTTACTCTGATAACTACCTTGTCTATCTATTCGTTCCTAAAAAAAAGGAACCTCACCTCTCCTTGGGGTGACGTTCGCGGAGGAGTTTTTATATCTATTGCTGAATGGGCAGCTCAGAAAGCAATGGAGACTCCTTACCACCCCCGATTATGGAAGCCTTCGATTGTGATACCGGTAGAAAGGCCTGAGGATTTCAGACGCATATCCCGGTTTGTGCGTAGTCTGATTTTTCCTTCCGGCCGCATGTATTACCTGACGGTTCATCCTGAATTTAGTATTGATGCAGTTCATGAAGAACAGATAAACGAAGCCCTGGCACCCCTAAAAGAAGAACGGATCTTTGCGCAGAAGGTCCTTGTGAGGTCTGAAGATTTCAGTACAATCCTTTTTCCGGCACTTCAATGTCTGACAAGCAGCTTCCTGCCCCCAAATGCCGTACTGTTTACTGTCAGTGATGATCATGAAAAGCAGAGAAGGTTGAAAGTCTTTGTGGAAAGTATTCGTCCGCTTAAGGCAGCTACCATGTGTCTTTGGCTGCATCCTAAATACAATTTGGGTCTTGAGCGCAAGATTAACATTTGGCTGAGAGACCGCAGTCCTAATAATGATTTAGCTGTTCTCTGCGCCCTTCAGATGGTCCGCAACTTGGGAGCGGAGCTTCGCCTATGCCGTGTTATAAGCAATGAACGGCAAAAGAAGAAGGTGGAGAAAGAACTTGGCAATTTCATTGAAGAAGCGCGGCTACCTGCCAGCACCAAAATTGCAGTATTCTCCGGTGATTTTTATGTGACTATCAAGGAGGAGGAGGCAGATCTGAGTATTCTGGGAATGCCGGCGCAGTATGAGGATATGATCCGCTTAATCGAAATAGCTCCGGGAAGCTTACTGTTTGTGGCTTCCGGTGGTTTGGAAAACGCGCTCGTTTGATCATGATAAGAGCCGGTACAGCCCTTAAGAACATATTATCTTCTATAGATTCTTTTACATATTGGTCAGGCTGAAGTAAAGTTAACTTTAGGAGGGTGAATACTATGAATTGGAGAAATGACGGGACTGATGACGAAGATAAAATCATTTACAAAGTTGTAGTTAATCCCGAAGAACAGTACAGCATCTGGCCGGACCACCGGGAAAACCCACTCGGCTGGAAGGATGCGGGGAAAAGTGGCTCTAAAAAGGAATGTCTTGAGTTTATTGAAAAAACTTGGACTAATATGCACCCCTTCTGAATTATTGCACAAAAAGCCGGGATTATTCCCGGCTTTTTGTGCTTTATTCAGATATTATTTTCTGGATTACAACACCACCACAATGCAAAGTCAGGATCAATCTTTTGTTCCACCGATATAAAAAGCATCACATAATATGCCCAGCTCTGGATTCACTGCTGGCTGTTTATACATGCCTGCCCCCCTATTCTCTTTGAAATAGTAAACTTTTGCAAGAATGCGACTGCAAGAACATCCAGTTTTGTTTTCGGTAAGCATCGTATATAATTTATATAAGCAAGGAAGGAAAGATATGCCGATAAAGAAATTAATAACCAATTACAACATTAAGGAGAGCAGATTTATATGATTCAGCTAACTTTAAGGCAAAGACAAGTTGTAGAAGATCTGTTAAATCAGACTACTGCAGTGTCAGCTAAAGACCTTGCAAAGAAATTTAATGTATGTGTAAGAACCATAAGATATGACTTGGATGCAGTTGAAGATTGGCTTAAAAGCCAAGGTGTAGCTTTAATAAAGAAAACTAATGTAGGGATTTGGGTAGAGATATCTGATGATTACAAAGAAGCTATTAAAAATAAGATTCAGTATGATAAACCTGAAAACAAAGTTCTTTCAAAAGATGAAAGATATAATCACATTTTACTGAAGTTATTTAGAACAGTAAATCCAACTACGGCGGATTATTTGTCAGACATGTTGGGCGTTAGCAGAACAACAGTTATGAAGGATTTAAAATATATTGGAAAAGAATTGAAGAAATATGATATAACTCTAAAAAGCAAGCAAAGAGTAGGTTACATGATAACAGGAAATGAAAAGAATATAAGAAAGTTTATTGCCGATATTTTTTTACAGTCCTTAAACAGACAGGAGCTATTAGAAATTATAAAGGTAGTCGGAAATAACCAGAAACTAAGTGAAGTATCCTTTGATATTGATGCTTTAAAGGGATTGTCATCAAGAATAGATATAAACGATATTAAGAGGGCAGTAAAATCAGGAAGGAAAATGTGTGATTTTTGGATTCCCGATAGCTCCTATATATCACTTTTAGTTCATATAACAATAGCTGTTGATAGATTATTTAAAGATCAAAATATTGAATTGTCCTGTGAAAGAATTGCATCTGTAAAAGAACAGAAAGAATATATGATCGCTTCGGAAATAGGAAAATCTCTATCAGAAATATTCGATATTAAAGTGCCGGATGCTGAGATAGCTAATATAACGATTCACTTGATTTCTTCAAATTTAAAGCTTAAGTATTTATACAATGAAGATTTGTTTCAAATTAAAAACAGCTTGGATGAAACCATAGAGGATATGATCAGAGAGATAAAGGAGCATATTACATTAAATGATTATAATATAGGCAAACTCAAGTCCGATTTACTATCCCATCTTAAGCTGACCCTCAAAAAATATGAATTAAGCATTATTCCGGAAAATCCTCTAATTAATGAAATAAAGGCAAATTACAGTGAATCTTTTGAACTAGCAAAAAAAATGGCAGCTGTATTTTCAGAAAAAATGAGTATAGAGCTGCCGGAAAGTGAAGTGGGATATATAGCTTTACACTTGGCTGCACAGTTAGAAGTAGCAAAGTCCAGAATTAATAAAAAAGCTCTGGTTGTTTGTACAACCGGGAGAGGATCCGCTAAAATACTTGCAACCAAGCTGGAAAATAATATTCCTGAACTGGAAATAAAGGATACGATTTCTGTGTTTGAATTGGAAGATAAGGAATATCTGCTGGATGATGTTGACGTAGTTATAAGTACAATCAACATAAAAACCATGTATAAGCCTGTTATAAAGGTAAGCCCCCTAATATCCAACGCTGAAATAAATAATATAAAGGACTTTATATACCAAGGAAAGATTGAAATTTATAATAGGGAAAGTGAACATAAGGATTATATGCTGGAGTCAATAATGAATGTTGTTGATAAATATATTGCTATGGAGGATAAGCTTAAGCTAAGAACTGAGCTTGGATATATAACTGACTTCTTTATAAATAGTTCAAATAAAGTGTCTATGGAGTCAGGCATAACGGAAAGCTTTTCTAGAAATATCGCGATGATATTAGTGGACATAGGAACAATGATAAGTGAAATTATTAGTGAAGGGAATATAAGTTATAACTTATCAACTCTATGGGGAATTGTAGTTCACGTGGTTATGGCAGTTCCAAGATGGGAAACCGGTGAATTTAATAGAGAAATCAATATAAATAAGTATAGAGATGATAATAGGGAACTATTTGATATTGTAAGGAAAACCCTAAACTTAATTGGTGGAAAATATGATCTCAGTATTCCAGATAATGAAGTAGTAGCTATACTTAGATATTTAATATAAGAGAGGTGAGAAAATGGAAGGCTGTTTACTAATAAAAGGTGGTATTCTTTTAGATATTGAAACTGGATTAGATTATATAAAGAAAGATATATATATTGAGGATGGAACTATAAAGGATATTGAAGATAGTATAGAGCCTCGGAGTAACTATGATGTATTGGATTTAGATGGTGAAATTGTATCTCCAGGGTTTATTGATATCCATACCCATGTATATAATGGTGCTGAATTAAGTATAGACCCGGATATTGTTGGTGTTAAAACAGGGGTTACTACATTATTTGATGCGGGAAGCTCTGGGGCAAAGAATTTCAAGGACTTTTATGAAGGAACTATTAAAAAAAGTAACACAGGAGTTATTTCCCTATTAAATATTGCTTATTCAGGATTAGAGCAGCTTAGATATGAGATAGCCGATCTTAAAAATATCAATACTGAGGCCACGAAGGATGTGGTGAAAGAAAATAGAGAATACATAAAGGGCATCAAGGCCAGGGCAAGTGCAACAGCCGTTGGAGACTTAGGAATGAAACCTTTAGAAATAGCAAAACAGGTAGCATCGGATTTAAATGTGCCTTTAGTAGTCCATATTGGGAATTATCCACCTAAAATTGAAGATGTATTAAGTCTCATGGATAAAGGAGATGTAATAACCCATTGTTTCCATGGAAAACCTAATGGGCTCCTTAATGAAAATGGAGATATTAGAGATGAAACTTTGTCTGCATTAAAAAGGGGGGTACTATTTGATATAGGTCATGGAACTTCAAGCTTTAACTTTAACACTGCAGAAAAGGCAATAGCTAAAGGATTTTATCCTCAGATTATTAGTACGGATATATATAAGCAAAATTATAAAGGACCTGTTTATAGCCTGCCGGTTACTATAAACAAAATGATGGCCCTTGGGATCTCCTTAAAAGACTGTATAAGCAGGGTAACTACTGTGCCGGCTAATACCTTTAAACTAAATAAGATTGGCATGTTAAAGAAAGGACACAAGGCAGATATAACAATATTTAAAGCTAATAATTCTTCCATTGAACTAGAAGATTCAGAGAGAAACTGTAGAAAGACTAATACGCATATAAAAGTAACATATGTAGTTAAAGATGGAGAATTAAATAAACTCTAAGAGATTATTTTTGGGGGAATATTATGGAGACACTAAATAATTTAAAGATAAAACTGAATATAAAAAATGAAGACTTTGATGAAATAGTAATTGAAATCAAGAAGATAGATATAAAGCTTAAGGAGGAAAATATTGTACTAAACGAACAATTTGAAATTGGATTGTATTCCCACATGTTTAGTTTTATTAAGAGATTAAAAAATAATGAAAAAGTTATGGCAATCAGTGATGAGATACTATCACAATTGGATGAGGAATCAATTGAATTATCAAAATCTATTTTGAAGCCCTTATTTAGTATGTATGATGTTCCTATAGATATGTCAGAGGTTGCACTGGTAGCAATTCATATACAAACTGTAAAGGAAAATTGTATGGAAGGGAGGGAGATAGATGGGTGATCAAATAGTGGTTGTAATAGGAGATAGGCTAGGGAAGGGTCAAAAAGTTGCAAAAGGAGTTGAATCAGCCGGTGGTAAAGCTATAGTAATTCCAGGAATGGCAGCAGATATGAAGCTAGGGGATGTTATGAATGAAGAAAATGCAGATATTGGCCTTAGCTTTTGTGGGAGTGGTGGAGCAGGGGCACTAATGGCTGCAAATAAATATGGATATAAAGCAAAGCACCACTTACGTTCAGTTGATGCAGGGATTACAGCATTAAAAGAGGGAGCAAAAGTATTGGGATTCGGATTTTTAGATAGTGAAGAACTAGGTAGAAGAATTGTAGAAGATTATATAAGACTCCATAAGAAAGGATAATTCTTATGACAGAAAGACAGTGTATGGAAACTATTAAAAGGGAATTTATAATTGAATCATCGGGGAGATCAAAAGAAGAAGCTATAGGAAGCATATTTGAGAAACTCAGAAAACAAACATATTATGAAATAGAAGGAACTGTTTTACACATGGAACCCTTAGAAGTTTACAATGTATCGGAGCATAAGAAAGAACACACAGAAAAGTTTCTATGGCTTTTTATGCCACGCAACAAAGCTGAGTATACATTAAAGCTTAAGATAATTGTGTTAATTAAATATATTCCAAATTAATAAAAAAGGGGTTGAGAACATTGCTAGTAATTATAATTAAGTCACTAATAATTGGAGCCCTGGGTGGTGCGGCTATAGCTGCCGGTGCCGCTAGAATGTTCCACGCACCACAGGTGCAGTCAATGGGAGCCTTTAGAACACTTGGAGAATTAAATGCATGTAAAGGCGATTCTGTAACTCATTTTTCATTTGGCCTGGGATTTTTCTTTAACGCTGCAGCTTCCGTTGTGGCGGCTGGGGCATTGACCCAGGATGTACTACATAGGGTTGTACCAAACTGGGCAGCCGGATCATTACTATTAAAGAACAAAAAGGTAGAAGAAACTATGCATGATCCGGCAAAAATGGTATTTGCCGGTGCATTATCAGGTGCTTTAGTAGTTGTATTCTTAAATACATTGGCTTCAATAATTCCGGAATCCATGTCAGTTATTGCAAAGAACATATTAGGGCCTGCAGCTGGTTTAATGATTAACCCAGTCATGCCTATCATATTCTGGTTAGCAGCTTTAGATGCCGGTAAGATTACAGGTATATGGGGTACAATGCTAGGTGGATTAGCCCATATGATAATGGGTAATGCAGTTCCTGGCATAGTATTAGGTATACTTATAGGTCAATCAATCGAAGAAAATGGTTACACCAAGTCAACAAATATAATGATAGCAATCGTTACAATACTATTTATAATTATTGCATACTTTAGAGATTTCTTTGATAAGATAATCACATTATTCTAAGGGGGAGGAAGAATATGGATAACGTAAAAATCAGTAATAGAGGTTTCATGGATAAATTAGGAGAAGTACTTCTAAAAGCATACACATTCCCAATTTTAGTTGCATTAGCATCTGCTGCAATATTTGCTGGAACACATATGTATGTAACCCATCATGTGGGAGCTTTTAACGAGATATTTGTTGTACAGATGTTAGATGAAGGATTAGTCGGAGGAGACTATGCTGCAGCAGCAGGATTTGCGGCAGGGTTTCTAATTGCTAGAATTCTAGAAGGTCCGCTTGTAGGAGTACTTGATATTGGTGGCTCCCTAATGACCGGTGTTGGCATTGGTATTCCTGCTCTTATGTTGGCATCAGGAGTAAGAGCACCAATAGATAGTTTCCTCTTATCCTTAATAACAGGTGCAGGGATAGGCTTAGTTATTGGTGGAGTTATTATATTAGTAAGAAAACTTATGCCCAAGGGTATGGCATCATCAGGAACAAATATTATGATGGGTGCAGGCAATGCCACTGGTAGATATCTTGGTCCGCTGATTATAATCTCTGCTATACAATATTGTATCCCTGCAGGAGTTGGAGCCTTTATAGGAGCAGCAATATTCTATAAACTTGATAAACCGATAGCAGGTGGAGCAATCTTAGGAGCCATGATACTTGCAAGCATCTTTCCTGTAGTAGGATAGTTCAAAAGAGAAGAATTTGGAAGATGTCTTCCTAATTCTTCTCTTTATTTAAGGAGGTATGGGAATGAATATATATGAAAAAATAGGCCTAAGAAAGGTAATTAATGCTAGTGGGAAAATGACTGCATTAGGTGTATCAACAATAAAAGAAAGTGTTGGAGATTACATGAAGGAAGCTGCCAGGAGCTATGTTAAAACAGATGCTTTAATAGAGAAGGCTGGAGAGATTCTATCAAAATATACCGGTGGAGAAGATTCATGTGTTACCCTGGGAGCATCAGCAGGAATTGCTATATCTGTGGCAGCCTGCATATCGGGGGATGATATTGCTAAAATTGAAAAACTTCCAATAAGTGAGGATTTAAAAAATGAAGTGATTATTCAAAAAGGTCATACAGTAAACTTTGGAGCACCGGTAACTCAAATGATAAGGCTAGGAGGCGGTGTACCTATTGAAGTTGGACAGTCCAATAAAGTGGATTCATATCATGTAGAAGAGGCAATAAATGAAAAGACAGCTGCCCTTATATATATAAAATCCCATCATTCAGTTCAAAAAGGAATGATGACAATAGAAGATATGGTTAATATATCAAGAAAATATGATATCCCATTAATTATTGATGCTGCTGCAGAAGAAGACTTAAGAAAATATATCTCTCTAGGGGCAGACTTGGTAATATATAGCGGTGGAAAGGCAATTGAAGGTCCCACATCAGGATTTATTACCGGCAGAAAGAATTTAATAAAATGCTGCCGCATGCAGTATAAGGGAATAGGAAGGGCCATGAAGGTAGGAAAAGAGAACATAATGGGCTTACTAAAGGCTATAGAGTTATATGATGAAAATGATAATTCAAAAGAAGTTGCAAATCAAAGAGAAGCCATGAAATGGTTATCGGATGAATTGAATAAAATAGAAGGTATAAAGGCATCAATAGTTCAGGATGAGGCTGGAAGAGAAATATATAGAGCACAGATTAAGGTTGAAAGAGAAGTGCTGGGAGTTGATGCTTATCACGTTATAGGAAAGCTTGAGGAAGGAAATCCGGCCATTTATACTAGAAATCACTATGCGAATATAGGAATCATTAATGTTGACCCAAGGCCTCTTGGAAGAGGAGAAGAAAGAGTCATATTTGAGAGAATAGAGGAAATAGTTAAGGATATTAATTAGGGGGTAATACTATGGGACTAGATAAATTTAATTTTTATAATAACAGGGTAGCAGTAAATTTATTAGCAAAAAACTTAGAAAACGCTAAGGAAGTAGCTAAGGTTCTGGATAATAATGTTATAATTGGCATACTGTCTAAGGATTTTTCCACTGTAGAGGAGGGAGTGGCTTATGTTAACACTTGGAAAAATGACATTTCAGCCATATCTATAGGACTGGGAGATGGGGATCCCAATCAGTGGAAGATGGCGGCTCAGATAGCTGCAGCGACTGACCCTGGTCATGTTAATCAAGTATTTACCAGTGCAGGTTATACAGCTGGGCTTTTAGAAGGGAATAATTGCACTAATACAATTGTTAATGCTTTAATAAGTCCAACTGGAGAGGTTGGAAAGGTTAAGATCTCAACAGGACCAATCAGCTCTGAAGGAGAAGAAGCTATTATATGTGTGGATACTGCTCTTAAGATGTTAAAAGATGTTGGGGTTAGTTCAATTAAATTTTTTCACATTAAGGGTAATAAGCACTTAGATGAACTAGCCGAGGTGGCAAGGGCATGTGCTAGAGTAGGAGTTCCTATTATAGAACCAACAGGTGGAATAACTGTCGACAATATTTTCGAGATAGTTAAGGTGTGTATAGATGCAGGGTGTGAAAAGATAATCCCCCATGTCTATAGTTCTGCTATTGACAAAAAAACCGGCCTTACTGATCCTAAGATAGTAAATTCGATATATGATGAAATTAAGAAAGCTTTTGAATAGAGGTGATCAAGTGTCCTCTTATAAATTAGTAGCTTTAGATATGGATGGAACCCTCCTGGATGACAATTTAAAAATATCTGCCAGGAATAAAGAGAAGATACTCCGGCTAGTAAAAGAAGGAATCCATGTGGTTCTAGCAACTGCTAGAACATTTAAAGCTGCAAGTTACTACGCAAAGGAACTTGGTTTAGATATTCCTATAATTACTTATAATGGCTCACTGATTAAAGAAGTTATTACGGGAAAAGTTATTTACTCAAAACAGATTATAAATAGTGCTGCTAAGGAAATATTGACTATTGGAGAAAAGCTGAATGTTTATACTAAGGTGTATATTAACGACGTCCTTTATGTTGAAGGGGAAGCAGAAGAAGCAGTATCCTTTTCACAAAAACATAGGATAAGCTATAAGGTCATAGGAAAATTAAGTGAAAATATTAATGATGATCCCTATATGATAGTATTTAAGGATCATAAAGAGAAGATTAATAAAGCGATAGAGTATCTTAATAATTCTATAAGCTTACCGATATCCTTCACTTTATCTACTCTTAATTCCCTTGAAGTTATGGATAAAGGAGTATCAAAAGCAACAGCTTTAGAGTGCCTGACCAATGAATTAGGTATAGACAGAAATGAAGTTATTGCTATAGGTAACAGTCTTAATGACTATGAGATGATATCATGGGCTGGGTTAGGTGTAGCTATGAAAAATTCGGATAAACAATTGCTGGATAAATGGGACATTATCTCACAGTATGATAACAATAAGGATGGTATTTCTCATGTATTAGATAAATACTGCCTATATTAAAACTATAAAAGAATATGAAGTATATACCGACTAATATATGTTCTTTATATGGGATGATGGCTATAAAAGGGAGGAATTGATTGTGCATAAGATAAAGGTTGAAGTTATAAATGAAACAGGGTTACATGCAAGGCCAGCCAGCGTTTTTCTAAAAGAAGCTTTAAAATACAAATCAGATATAACAGTTATAAAAGATAGCAAAGAGTATAACGGGAAAAGTATAATAAACATTCTTAGAATGGGAGCTTCAAAGGGAGATATGCTAACACTATCTATATTGGGAGAGGATGAAGAAAAAGCTGCCAAGGTATTAAAAGAAATGTTTGCCAATGGATTTGGAGAGTAGGAGTGCTTGACTAATATGCACCTCTTCTGAATTATTGCACAAAAAGCCGGGATTATTCCCGGCTTTTTGTGCTTTATTCAGATATTATTTACTGGATTACAACACTGTTGCTCTCTTCAAGGAATACTTCTCATATTCTTTATTTATGGTAATTTTTTCAATAATTTCTACTAAACGATACACCTCTTCGTAAGAAACATATAACGCAACAGGAGCCAGACGAACAACATTGGGCTCGCGATAATCAGGGATCACTTTATTATCGCGTAATGCAAGACTAATACGATAAGCTTCATCGTGTTCCAAGCAAACGTGTCCTCCACGACGATGATCTTCGCGAGGATTACCTATTGAATATCCGTGCTCAGATAATTTGCTGTCAATTAAATGCATTAAATATGCAGTAATGTGAAGAGATTTATCACGTATGCTTTGTATCCCAATTTCATTAAAGATATTTAAAGATCCATACAATGGCGCCATTGAAAACATATTGTGAGTTCCTAGCAACCATCCGTTTGCATCCTTGTCTTGATCAAAATCATGGCTCATCAGAAATTGACTTTCATCTTTGTTTCCGAACCATCCTTTAAAGCCGGCACTCTTACCAAAGTGCTTCTTATTTATATACATACCGGCAGTTGCTCCAGGTCCTGCATTTAGATACTTGTATGAACACCACACTGCAAAGTCGGGATCAATTTTTTTAAAGTCATGATTCACAGATCCAATTGAATGGGCTAAATCCCAGCCAATAATAATTCCACGTTTATGAGCCTCTCTAGTAATCAACTCCATATCTAAAAGCTGTGCACTGCGATATAGAACTGATGGTAACAGAATTAACGCAACATCAGCATCCATTTTAGAAATAATATCTTCTTCGGAAATTGTACGCCCATCTTTACTTTTTATTTCAATTAATACATCTTCAGCCTTATAGCCTTTTAGCTCAATAATACTCTTGGTTGCATAAATATCTGTAGGAAAATTCAATTCATCAACAATAATTTTATGTCTCTCTTTTGTAGGGTTATAGAAAGTAGCCAGTCCCTGATGAATATTTGTAGTAATGCTTCCCATTACAATAATTTCATCTGCATCTGCATTAATTAAGTTTTTTAATTTCTGCGCAATATTTTTAGAGAAGTTGAAGTAATATCCATTTTCTATACCCCAGATTTTGATTGCTTCTTTACGCCAAGCATTAAACAAATTCAATAAAGACTCTTCAGCATCCTTAGAGCTTAATCCCAGAGAGTTTCCATCCATGTAGATTTCATCTTCATTCAGGTAAAAGCGTTCTCTCACATGATGAAGTTTATCTAATTTGTCCAATTGCTTAGCAAATTCCAATCCATCCTTAAATTCATACCCCATAGAATACTCCTCCTTAAATACCCCTATTTATATATAATACTAACATATATTATTGTACCCGGTACACATTTTCAAAGCCATATGATTTCATGAAAAAACGATTTATTGTATAGTGTCAAGAAGTGCGGCCAGGTACCCGGTGCTTCCGGAGGAAAATGAAGAAAGTAAGATATTTAAATTATTATTAATACATGTTATACTTGTTGTAAATTTTATAATAAAAGGTTGTGGCAGCATACAATGAAATTTATTAAGCGAAACTTGCAGCTTATTGCTGTTAGTGTGGGGCATTTTAGTAATGATTTTTATATGAATCTCATTCCGCCAATACTCTTTGCTTTCAGTAGTGAACTTGGACTGACTTTAGCACAACAATCCGTGATAGCATTTGTTATAACTACTGGCGGTACTTTACTGCAACCTGTTGTTGGATATATGCTGGACAAGGTTGGTAAAAGCTCATATCTTATCATCGGTATCTTATGGATAAGCATTGGGATGAGCGTCACGGGACTTATTACTAATTATTACCTGTTGATAGCGGTTTCTGGAATATCAGCAATTGCTTCTGCAATTTATCATCCGCTAGGATCATCGATTGCCGCAAATCTATCCTCGGTATCAAGAGGGAAGTCTTTATCCGTTTTTATGACAATCGGAGGCTTTGCAGCTACATTTACTCCAATGGTGTCAATACCTGTTGTTAACAGCTTTGGACTGAGACCTCTTGTATTCTTTGCAATTCCAGGATTATTGACAGCCCTTTTTTTAAAGTCAGTGAATGTTGATAAAATTGAATGTAAAACAAACACTGAAACAGAAAAGAAACAAGAGCCGGCAATTGAAAAGGGCAAAGTGGCATGGTTATCACTGGTCGTACTGATTTCAGTGATAAGAGTTGCCGTATCAAGCCTTATAGTAGTTTTTGGAGTACAGCTGATGCTTGCAAAGGGTGTTAGTGTAATTACTGCCGGAGTTATTTTATCGATCCATATGTTCCTCCGGTCCATAGGAACTTTAACAGGTGGTTTAATATCAGATGAGCTTGGGGAAAAACGGGTAATGATATTTTTTAATACTATTCTACTGCTTGTATATGGAGTGACAATGTTTACAAGCGGATTTATCACTGCCATTGGAACTGTTATTCTGGGATATGTATTACATGCAACAGCAACAGCCAATATCACCATAACCCATAATATTCTGCCTGAAAATCTAAATCTGGGTACGGGTATGATTATGGGATTGTCAAATACAATTGCAGGTCTTATTGTACTTATATTTGGTAAATATGCAGATGTTTTCGGATTGATACATATGGCCAAGATTTCTACTATTATAGTCGCTGCCGCCGCTTTGATCAGTTTTTTCATACCTATGAAGTATGTGAAATCAAAGAATTACGTTGCCGGTGAAAGAGCTGAAACATTTTAATGTCAGGTACGCAGGTTACTAGGTTATTAAGCTATTTAATAATCTAATAACCTTTGCATCTGACACTGGTACTATTTAATCTGGCTGGGATGTTTCTTAAAAAAGTCTATTCTCGGCTCAAGGAATTTAAGCTTGTGCTCATCCGGATTGATCATAAAGGCATATACCGGGTCGAAAATTTTGTCCCAGCTCCAGAAATCTTCTCCGAGGCCAAGGTATTCAAGCACCATTTTCGTTCCTGCAGGTGCTATGGGGTGCATAAGAACTACTGCTGTTCTGACCATATGGAATGCATCGATCAATACCTGTCTGTGGAACTTCATATCGTTACTGGCTTCTGCTTCCCTGATATTTTTGGACCAGTACTTATTTATACTGCGGATGTAAGTATCCATAAGGTTCATTACCTGGTGGAAATCACATTTATGCAGCAGCTTTTCAAATTCAAGGATGGTATTGTGAGACTCTGTAAGTATTTCGCTGCTGATATCCCCAACAGGGATTTTTCCATAGTAGTATTTTTGCGTTGTATAAAAGCAGGAGCGGACAGCCCTGTTAAGCGCGTTTGACAGTAGGTTTCCCTCTTTCAGCACCGGATCGCCATCCTTTTCACTAGCCATGGGATTTAATGGTTTGGGCTGAAACCCGACACTTCGGATTCCTAATCCAAGCCCCAGAAAATGAGCCCGCAATTGCTCAGAGGTATAGTAATTGAGCAGATCAGCCGCCATGGGTGGTTTAATTTGACCGCTGCTGCTGGCTTTCTTATCCAGGAAAAGGATATGGCTGTTAACAATTAGTTCCGGCAGCTGCAGCTCACCCTCCGGTGGATCTGCCGAAGGGGTTCCGCCCTGCATTCCCATAAACATAGCCATCTCCGCAGGTCCATAGAAGTAGATATTGTCTTCACCCATAAATTGATACACCTTCGAATCCTTGGAACACCACCAGTCCCTCCATGTGTCTCCATCCTTCCTCCGCAGCTCAAGACAGGCCTTTGTAAATGAAATCGGAGCCCAAAGGGATTCCGGCCATACCCATACCGTCAAATCCTCTGTCCCCTCAAGGGTCGGTGCCGGGACTCCCCATTCGATATTTCCGGTCAGTCTGAAAGGTACCAATGTTTTGCCGGTACGGTATCTTATGGAATTTGCAGCAAGTATTGTGCACGCTTTCTCTCTTTTTTCCAGACTATCGAAAACCAAAAGAACTGAGGATTTTTTCTCTACATCACGCAGTGTATATTCCGGGATGCTATCGAGGGCATTTACCAAATACAACTGGTCTCTTTTTATATATATTGCCGGAGGCTCCAGAAACTCCAGAATGCTTTTACGTACAAAATGCCTGGAAACGGGATGCTCTTTCAGTTCTTCCACCCATTTTGTCAACAGTTCGTGAAAGCTATCAAGCTTTAAGTACCAGTTTGTAACATCTCTCATTTCTGGCTGCTTACATGTGAGAGTGCTCTTGGGGCTAATAAGCTCAGTAGGCATATATTGATGGCCTAAGGAGCACTCATCTGCGTAGCCTCTTTCTGAAGTACAGCCTGCTATGGGGCATTGGCCTACAACCTGACGCCCGTTGAGGAATACTTCAAGCTCGGTATCGTAAAATTGCGACGTGGTCAATTTAACGAGGTGGCCCTTTGAGTATAATTCTCTTATGAAGTCTGAAGAAACCTCTCGATGTATTGCAGCAGCCGGTCCGAAGCTGGAAGCAGCATAAAGGTCGATACCGACATGGTATGAATCTAAAACCTCTTTCTGCTTATTATGGTTAAGTTGAACAAACTCATCTATAGTGCCTTGGAACAAACCATTACCGGTCAACTGCCGGTAATATTCGAATATCGGTGAACCGTAGCAATCGGTCCCAGAAACAAAAATCACATTTTCTTTTCCTATGCGGTCTCTTAAAAAGCGGGCAAAGGTATCAGCATGAATAAAAACTCCACCTATATGCCCAAGGTGCAGCTCTTTGTTGCCATAAGGCATTCCGGCCGTCACAACAGCGCGTTTGGGGAATATGGGCCTGTTTTCTGTCATGATTATCATCCTTTCAATATCGTATTTATCAAATCTGTCTAAAAGATTGCATTAAAAAAGCTCTCACCTCCAGGAATACTTCCTGGGGACGAGAGCTTTTGCTTCGTGGTACCACCCCGGTTTACCGTTGTCTTGCGGCAAAGGTCTTGTCCAGTACGTCACATGAAATGTGAGTATACTATAGCACGGTAACGGGTGCAGCCGTTGCAGCCTACTAATGATTTCGGTGCAATGCTCCAAGGCCTGTTCAGCTAATTCTGCAGCTCCCATTCTCATCAACCAGGGTTTTCTGTAATTGAAGAAACTTAGCTTACTATCCCTTTTCACAGCATTTATTGTTTATTATTATATAGTTTTTAGGAATTAATGTAAAGTATATTGTTATTAAAGAGAATACTGCAGTATATGTGAGTTCCACCGTCAGCGTTTAAGAAAGTGATAAAAAAAAATTTAAAGTTTTTGAAAGGATTGATATAATGAATTTGAATACATCAAATACAAAGGAAGAATTCAATGTCAGGATAGTTACAAAAGAACAGTTTAAAGTCTTAGGTTATGAGCTTCGCACTTCCTGGATTGACGACAAGCACACAGGTGAGATTTCAGAATTTTGGAGCATGTATCTGGGGCAGAAGCTGAGAGATGCAATACCTGACAAGGTTAATCCGATTACGGAGCTGGGTATGAGAAGGAGGCAAATATGGAGATAAAAAAAGTTGGAAGCAGGGGTACACTCTTTACTTTTCATGATTTGGGCTTGACCACAAATGTCTATGTTATTCATGGGAAGCAGCATAACTACATAATTGACACTTATCTGGGGCCGGATATAATGAAGCCAATCAATCAGTATATTGAAGAATCCGTTGGAAACAAGCCTATCATTGTAATAAACAGCCACAGCCACTGGGATCATGTATGGGGTAACAGCCTGTATTCATCGACCCTTATCATAGCTCATGAAAAATGCAGGGAATATATGCAGCGGGATGGGCAGAAGAAGCTTGAAAAGCATGGCCAATACCAGAAGGGAGAAGTGGTATTAACTTATCCCAATCTGACCTTTACCGGCCGTATTTTCTTTGAGGAAGACAATGTACTTGTCTATCACACCCCCGGACATACAGATGATGCAATATCAGTATTGGATATGCAGGATAAGGTACTTTTTGCAGGAGATAACCTGGAGCGGCCAATACCCTTTATAATGTCAAAGAATCTCAGCCAATACATAAAGACCTTGCAGGATTATCTGAACACTGATGCCGGTATCATTATAGGCGGACATACGGGCTGTGAGGATAAGACGCTGATTCTGCATAATCTTGATTATGTGAAAAGGGTTTTCACAGAGGAGGCCATAGAAATAGAATCTGAAGAGTTCGCACAGTATCATAACACTAATTTGGACTGGCTTAAGGGCTGAAGTTTATAATACTTTTAAAATTGTTTATAAAATTTTTAAGAATGCTTTATTTCAAATTTAAATTTCTGCATTATACTTACTGCATCAAACAAATTAGGAGGTTGTTCTCATGAACAAAATAAAAATTATCTATAATGCAGCAAGAAAAATGAAAAACAAGGATTCGATCAAGGGCACATTCAAGGCAGAAGGCCTGAAAGACCAGGAGAAGATATTCGATCTCAACAATACATTCGAAAGAAACACTCAAGACGGACAGATAAAAGGGAAAACCATTATAGAGGCCGATTGCGGCGGTAAGAAAATAAGGCTGGAAAATAGTATGGATTTTCAGGGTGAAGGATGCATGCACCCCTTTCATAAGCATCATCAAGCTGCCCATGCCGGATGTATGAAAGACAGGTTTTGCAGGATAACAGCTGTATTGGGAATACTAAGCAGTATAAGGCTTGAGGAACAGGAAGACGGATCGGCAATACTTTCTTTGGAATCCGCCGATATTCCGGAAGAGATCAAGAGTGATATCCATGAGAAGATGAAGCATGGACACGAGCACTGTAAGCACATGGATGGAAATCATCAGTGCCATATGCTTATGAAGGAGTTCCATGACATAGAAAACCCTGACTTTACTCTTAGTGTGTTTATTAGCAAGGAAGGTGAAATTGAAAAGGTTATAATCAATGTAAATGGTGAACAGCAGGATGAGAAAGATCAAAGGCATGACATGAAATTGGCGGCTGAGCTGTCCTTGGAAGGATAAGAGTGAGACATACGGGGGCATTTCCTGTTTTAGGGGGTGTCCCCATGTCTTTTCCTTGGTATAATATAATTATTATCCTGACTTATTTACAATAAGTATTGGAATGGATGTGGGAAAAATGGGAAAATATAAGGAACTGAAAGAGAAATTCCGAAATTGGCATGAAGGACCACATAGGCGGCATAGTGAATGTGACTGGCAGAAGGAGGAGCTTCAAAAGCATTTTAAAGAATTACATAAAAGCAGGAGAGAGTTCCGCAGGATGCATAGGTATGCCAGATTCTCGCCGCCCTTTATACTGATTCTCAACCTTTTTATATGGTATTTGGTATTCAGATATGCAGGAATAAAGGTAGTCAGTGTATTTTTTGCCATGTTGTTCACCGTAGGAGGATTTTTTGAATTTTTTTTCCTTCGAAAGCTGGAAAGCAGAATATTAACTCCCATAGACAGCTTGAAAGGCGGAATAGAAGAAGTAGCAAAGGGTAACTACAATGTAAAGGTTGAAAGCAACGAGCACAATGAAATCAGTCTGCTTATAGATTCCTTCAATGAAATGGCAAACAAGCTTCAGGAAAGTGAAAAAATCAAGGCTGAATATGAAGAGAACCGAAAAAAGCTTATTGCCAACATATCCCATGACCTAAAGACGCCCATTACATCCATCCAGGGGTATATTGAGGCTATTACCGAAGGAAATTCCATGCCTCCGGAGGACCTTAGCAGATATTTAAAAATAATATACAATAACACTGTATATATCAACAGATTGATAGATGACCTTTTCCTTTTTTCAAAGCTGGATATGCAGAAGTTGGAGTTCCAATTTGTGAATGTTAATGTAAGGTCCTTTGTCAATGATATGATGGAGGAATTCAAGCTTGAATTTGAGGAGAAGAATATTAGATTCGATTATTACGACAGGCTTTCAGAGGATTATAGCTTTAATGTGGATGGAAAAAGGCTGAACCAGGTATTCAGGAACATTATCGGGAATGCAGAAAAATACGGGCTTGAACAAAACGTTTTTATAAGAACTGAATTATATAAATTCAATGATTTTGTATGTATCGATATAAAGGATAATGGCCCAGGAATACCGGAAGATAAGCTGATTCACATATTTGACCGGTTTTACCGTATTGATACCGAGCGTACAAAGGATTTCATGAGTACAGGTCTCGGTCTTGCAATTGCAAAAGAGCTTGTGGAAGCTCATAGAGGAAGGATTACCGTTTCCAGTGTGGAAAATGAGGGAACCTGCTTTACAGTAATGCTTCCGATAACTCAGTAATTTATATGGGGGCGGGTATAATGATGAAAAATATTTTGATAATAGAGGATGATATCAATATAGCGGAGCTGGAAAGGGACTACCTGAAGCTAAACGGATACAAAGCCGAGGTTGTCCATGACGGAGCACAGGGAATACAAAAGGCTGCGACCGGTGCATATGACGTAATCATTGTAGACTTGATGCTTCCTAATAAGAGTGGTTATGAAATCATAAAGGAGGTTAGAAAAAAACTTGAAATCCCTGTAATTGTGGTTTCGGCCAAGAGTGAAGATATAGACAAGATAAGGGGCTTGGATTATGGGGCTGATGACTATCTGACAAAGCCCTTCAGTCCGGCTGAGCTTGTGGCAAGAATCAAATCTCATATAAACAGATATGAGAGACTTAAGGGAAATAATGCCTCCAGTGAGATCATTGTGCATAGAGGCATGGAGATTAATACAGCAGCCCATAAGATTTTCGTAAATGGAAAGGAAGTACAGATGACTACAAAAGAATATGAGCTGTTGATTTTTTTGGCTTCCAACCCCAACATTGTCTTTAGCAAAGAGCAGTTATTTGATTCCATTTGGGGCGATGAGTATTATGGAGACACAGCTACCGTACCTGTTCATATCCAAAAGATCAGAAAAAAGATAGAAAAGGATCCGGCCAATCCTGAGTTTATAGAAACCTTATGGGGTACAGGATACCGATTTAATTCATATTAGTTTCTATTATGAAACTATATGACAATAATGTAACTACTTTTAAAAAAATGCACATCATGATAAAATAGATTGAACACACAAGGGCATTCACACAGGGTATGGTGCGGATTCAATAACAACTCACAGAGGGAGGACCGGATTAATGAAGAAGTCAAAGGTTTTTTTTACCAACATGAGAACTAAACCTGGAATGGGTATACTCGACAAGCTTGAAAAAGTTGTAAAAACGGCAGGTATTGATAATATTGATTTTAAAGATAAGTTTACAGCCATAAAGATTCATTTGGGCGAGCCTGGGAACCTTGCATACTTAAGACCTAATTATGCCGCCGTTATTGTAAGAATCATAAAGGGACTCGGGGGTATGCCATTTTTAACTGATTCAAACACACTATATACAGGAAGAAGATCTAATGCTATAGACCATTTGCAAGCAGCAATGGAGAATGGTTTTAATTGTATAGCAACAGGCTGCAACGTAATAATTGCCGATGGATTGAAAGGAACAGACTATAGAGAGATAGAGATCAATCAAAAGCACTGCAAAACCGCTAAAATAGGAACTGCAATAGCTGACGCAGACATAATAATTTCTTTAAACCATTTCAAAGGTCATGAGATGACAGGGTTTGGAGGGGCGATCAAGAATCTTGGAATGGGATCCGGCTCCAGAGGAGGGAAGCTTGAAATGCATTCCGCTTCAAAGCCTATAATTAAAAAGGAAAAATGTATAGCCTGCGGTCAATGTATTAAAAGCTGCGCTCAGAAGGCTATAAAGTTTGATGATAATAAAAAGGCAGACATCGATTTGGAAATGTGTGTCGGATGTGGGCAGTGTGTTGCAGTATGCAGGTATGAAGCAGCCATTGTTAAATGGAATGAAGCAGCTGATACCGCAAATGAAAAGATTTCAGAATATGCCTATGCCGTAATCAATGGAAAGCCCGCATTTCATATAAATTTTATAATGAATGTGTCACCATACTGTGATTGTTGGGATACCAATGATTTGGCCATAGTGCCCGATATAGGTATTGCAGCATCCTTTGACCCCATTGCTTTGGATAAAGCCTGTGTGGATATGGTAAATGCCGCACAAGCGGTAAATGGCTCTATTCTTGAGGATAAGCACTATCATCAGGGAGATAAATTCTGTCATATTCACAGCGATACTGATTGGAAAACCGGCCTTAAGCATGGTGAAGAAATAGGGCTTGGTACTATGGAATATGAATTGATAACACTATAGTATCTTTCGGCTGGATAAAACAGCCATATAATCATTCATCAGCTTGTTTTGTATGATAGGTTATATGGATTATATATTAAGAACCTCCGTTTCCAGATAAATATCTGAAACGGAGGTTTTTTAACCCCATTGTGATCCCCATAGCTTCATTTGTTTAATAATGGGCTTTAAGCTTTCTCCCTTTTCTGTTAGCGCGTATTCAACAGCGGGGGGGATGGTTGGGTAAACCGTTCTTTCAAGAATCCCATTTCTTTCAAGCATTTTCAAACGTTCCGTCAAAGTCTTGGGGCTAATACCATGTAATGACTTTCTTAACTCTCCAAACCTTTTGGTACCCTCAAACAAGTCTCTCAAAATTAAAAAGGTCCATTTACCATCAAGTACGGCTAAAGCTTTTTCTATAGAGCACTCAACATGTTCAGGACAACTCTCCATTAGGTCCTTCTTCATATGCAAAACCTCCAAACTCACTGAACTAAATTATAGTTCCTTTTGTATAATTATAATACAAAAGTACTCGTTGGAATAGTATCAATATAAGAGATTTAATCTGATTTTGATCCTGATATATGGGGAAAATATAAATATACCAGGTTTTATCAGTGAAAATATGCTAGTATGAGTAATGCATGGTTGCTTTTCACTGATACATAGTTGCCATACTTATTATGAAGCTTGGAATCACTTGATGGCATTCAAGCTTTAAGTATATATATTAAAGGAGATAAAAATTGTTATTTAAAGATTTAAACTTAATTATGCCTATACAGAAGGCACTAAAAACTGAAGGATATAATAAGCCTACTCCTATACAGGAAAGGGCAATCCCATCAATACTTGCAGGAAGAGATTTGCTTGGATGTGCTCAGACAGGCACTGGAAAGACAGCTGCTTTTGCTATTCCGATATTACAAAGCCTTTCCCGGGAAAGAAGGGTTACAAGGGGGACTCATCAAATAGGTGCCTTGGTATTGGCGCCCACCCGTGAACTGGCTATACAGATTGGAGACAGCTTTAAAGCTTATGGGCAATATTTGAGTCTCAGGACTACGGTAGTTTACGGTGGAGTGTCACAGAATTCTCAAGTTGATGCACTGAAAGCAGGAGTAGATATTTTGGTTGCAACTCCAGGTAGATTGCTTGATTTGATCAATCAGGGACACATTAACATACATAATGTAGAAATGTTTGTACTTGACGAGGCAGATCGCATGCTGGATATGGGAATGATCCATGATGTGAAAAGAATAATAGCACAGCTGCCTAAAAAAAGGCAGAACATGTTATTCTCTGCAACCATGCCACAAGAGGTTTCACAGCTTGTAAGCTCTATTTTGACGGATCCGGTTGAAATAGAGGTAAGGCCTGGTTCATCCACTGTTGAGAGTATCAGGCAAGTAGTATACTTTGTTGATGGGAAGGACAAGACAGCGCTGTTGATTCACCTGTTGAAAAACAAAGCTGTTGTTTCTGCATTAGTATTTACACGAACAAAGCGAAGAGCGGACAAAGTTGCCAAAACCCTTGAAAAAGACGGGGTAAAGACCAGGGCTATTCATGGAGATAAATCACAGCTTACCAGACAATCGGCTTTAAACAGTTTTAAAGATAGGAAAATAAGAGTATTAGTGGCAACAGACATAGCAGCAAGAGGCATTGATGTGGAAGAATTGTCACATGTAATTAATTATGACCTGCCTAATATACCGGAAACTTATGTTCATCGAATTGGGCGAACCGGAAGAGCCGGTATGGGAGGAGATGCAATTTCCTTCTGTGACAATCAAGAAAAAGCATATCTTAAGGATATAGAAAAGCTCATAGCAAAGTCGATAGAAACAGTCAAGAACCATCCATATCCACTAATGAATATGGTATTGGAACAAAATAGAGATCTTGCAAAAAGACCCAATAGCACTTCAAAAGAAAAACCTGGCCCAAAAACAGCCGGAAAACAATGGCCAAAAAAAGGCAGAGTTAGGAATAGCTCTCAAAGCTAATCTCATGATATAATAGATTTTGAATCCCAATATATAAGTATAGATTGAGATAGGAGTGCTGCTTTATATATGAAAAAGAAATGGGAAAAGGACATTATACTTTTTATAATGAGTCAGACAATATCACTCTTGGGTTCTTCCCTGGTTCAGTATGCGATTATGTGGTATATTACCCTTAATACCAAGTCAGGTGTTATGATGACTATTTCCATTATTTGCGGCTTCCTGCCGACATTTTTCCTGTCCCCTTTTGCAGGAGTTTGGGCAGACCGCTATAACCGAAAAATGCTTATTGTACTGGCAGACTCATTTATTGCTGTAACGACACTATTGATGGCTATATTGTTCTTATTAGGCTATGACTCCATAGGGCTACTTTTTGTTATGTCTGCTTTCAGAGCAGTAGGTACCGGTATTCAGACTCCTGCTATCGGAGCCTTTATTCCTCAAATTGTTCCCGAGGATAAGCTGACAAAGGTCAATGGCATCAATGGGAGCATTCAAGCTATAGTTATGCTGGTCTCTCCAATGCTCAGTGGGGCACTTCTTACTATGGCAACCCTGGAAGCAATATTTTTCATCGATGTGGTTACAGCCGCTATAGCAGTTATTGTACTTCTTTTCCTCTTGAAAGTGCCAGTCCACGCCAAAGCTCAAAAAACACAAGAAGTCAGTTACTTCAAGGATCTGCGTGAGGGTATCATGTATATCGGAAATCATACTTATGTGAAAAAGTTCTTTGTATTTTGTGCCTTTTTCTTTTTTCTGTTGGCTCCGGTTGCCTTTTTAACCCCCCTTCAGGTTACAAGGAGTTTTGGCGGGGATGTATGGCGCTTGACTGCCATAGAAATCACTTTTTCACTTGGGATGATTCTTGGGGGAATTATTATTTCATCCTGGGGAGGATTTAGCAACAGAATTCATACGATGACCCTTTCATGTTTTATGATGAGCATTTGTACCTTTGCTCTTGGCATTGTGCCCATATTTTGGATTTATCTATTGATTATGGGTATAGTTGGAATTTCCATGCCGTTTTTAAATACACCTTCAACGGTTCTGCTGCAAGAAAAAGTTGATGCAGATTTCCTGGGACGGGTATTTGGTGTATTTGGTATGATCTCCAGCTCGATGATGCCCCTGGGAATGCTGGTGTTCGGACCAATTGCCGACGTGGTCAAGATTGAATGGCTGTTAGTAGGAACCGGTATTTTACTATTCATTCAAAGCTTTTTCTTAATTGGCAGTAAAGACCTTGTCGAAGCAGGAAGGTCAAAAGATAGAATTAATCAAGCCTAATTCGGTAGTTATGGTGAATATTAAATTTTAAGAAAACAATTTTTTAAGGGGGCTTATACAAAATGAAAGAAGTAAGGTTAATTGAAAAATTATATAAGATTCAGTCAGTTATGCTTTTTTTAGTTGGAATAGGAGCACTATTCGGGGGCATGCTGGCTATTTCTGACCCTTATGGCGCTTCATACGGCATGCCCATTGAGACGCTGAGAAGAAGTCCCTTTACGAGTTTTCTGGTCCCAGGCTTGTTTTTATTTTTTATTATTGGTGTAGGGCATCTCATTTCATTTATAGCTGTAAAACGCAAAATGAAATTTCATACTTATATCAGTGGTGGGGAAGGCTGCATATTGATGGCTTGGATACTGATTCAATGCTATATACTGCAATCCATACACTTCCTGCATATCACCTTTTTTATCATAGGTTTTCTGGAAAGTGTAATTGCATTATATATAATTTACAAACTGAAGCTGTTTCCGTATAAAAGTCAGGGCGAGAAAAGGGAAAAATACCTTTAAGTCGAATAAATAAAATGATAAATCAATGTAAAGGATGATGAACATGATTGATTATGAAGGGCAGTATCCTGTATACGAAATTTCAGCCTCAAAAATAAAAAGCAATGCCTGTAAGATATATGAAATGTGCAGATCCAACGGGATTGAGCCGGCAGGCGTTGTAAAAGGCTTCAGTGCGATACCGCAGGTGGCGGAGTTATTTGTAGAGGCGGGCTTTAAGACCTTGGGGGATTCCAGGATGAAAGAAATAATAAGGCTCCGGTCAAGTAATGTTAATGCTGAACTGATGCTCATCAGGATACCTATGCCAAGTGAAATACCCGAGCTTGTAAGATATGCCGATTCAAGCCTGAATTCGGAGCTTGAAACAATAAGGCTTATAAATGAAGAAGCGGAGATGCAGAAGAAAGTACATGGAATCGTATTGATGGTTGACATGGGAGACTTGCGAGAAGGCTTTTTTGACAAGGAAGAAACAATTAAAATTGTAAAGGAAGTTGAAAAGCTGGAGAGTGTTAAGCTATTGGGAATCGGTACTAATTTGGGATGCTACGGCTCTATAAAGCCCTCGGAGAAAAACCTGGGAGAGCTGTGCGAGCTGGCAGAGGAAATTGAGAAGCAGATCGGGAGAAAACTTGAAATAGTATCAGGGGGAGCCAGTACCTCCCTGTCACTTTTAGTAAACGGGAAGATGCCGGGGCGTATCAATCACTTGAGAATCGGTGAGGCAATTATTACGGCAAAGGACTTTCCATATTTGTGGGATATTGAAATGCCGGGGATTTACCGGGATCCTATGGTTCTGAAAGCGCAGGTTGTGGAGGTTAAACAGAAGCCGAGCTTTCCTGTAGGAGAGATATTCATTGATGCCTTTGGCAATAAGCCTGTCTATATCGACAGGGGGATGCGGAAAAGAGCTATCCTGGCAATAGGAAACAAAGATATCGGCGACATAACAAAACTCAAGCCGAGACATGAGGGTATAGAAATAATAGGGAGCAGCAGTGACCATCTGATACTTGATATAGAAGCTTATGCAGGGGATATTAAAGTGGGAGACGTATTGGAGTTCGATACTTTTTATGCGGCCATGCTCTTTCTATGCTCCAGTGACTGTGTTAGAAAAGCTGTTGTTTATTAGTTAACCACGTTGTTATTTATTTTACGAACCAGTTGTATGATAAAGTTGTGTATAACTGTGGGGTGGTACTTATGAAAGGGATAGAATACTATAGGTCAGAAGCATTTAATATGATAGAAGTAAAAACCTGTTCCAATGATCTGCACTCATACAAAGACCATCTTCACGAAGAATTATCTGTAGGATACATTGAAAAAGGCGCAACCTGCCTGAACGTCAACGGTACAGATTATTACATGAAGGAGCGTGAGGCGGTAATTATTTACCCTTTTGTCAGTCATAAGTGTCAGCCTGTTGATATACTGAACTGGGAATTTACAATGATATATATTGACAGTGAGTTTTGTAGAGGGATCTTGGACAGCTCGGATACAAAGCATTCAATAGGCATAAAAAAACTGGGTGACGCGGAATTCGACAAAATAAAGAAGCTTTCTGAGTTTTTAAAAAGTGATGAAAGCAGTTATAATAAGGAGATAGAGTTGATCAACACCCTTATAGAAATTTTTGATGCCTGTGATATAGATATAAAGCTCGAAAGTGACAAAAAAATGGGCTTGATAAAAGGATATATTGAGGAGCACTTTCTTGAAATGATACAGCTGGGAGACATGGAAAGAGAATTCAATATTAACAAATTTGCTTTGATACGAAGCTTTAGAAGGAAATTCAATACAACACCAAATGCATATCAATTACAGCTCAAAATCAGCTATGGAAAGCATCTGCTCAAGAGCTGCGGCAGCATTGCCGATATTGCACTGAAAGCAGGCTTCTATGATCAGGCACATTTCACCAAGGAATTCAAAAGAGCATATGGAGTAACACCATTGCAGTACTATAAAGCTATTCACTGATAAGTGTCAATATTGTACAATAAAAAACTATGATAATACCTTTATAATCTTTTCATAAGAGGAGGTATTATTATGAAATGTGTAATTGTAATAGATATGGATTTACCTGTTGGAGTTATCGCAAACACCGCTGCAGCTTTAGGTGTCAGTCTGGCCAGCAAGATAGAGGGCTTAACCGGTAAGAGCCTGATAGACATGAATGGAAGGCGGCATGAGGGAGTTACGAATATACCTATACCAATTTTGACTATGCTCAAAGAAGAGCTAAAGGACAAGTATGATGAAATACTGGAAAAAGGTGATCAAGAAATTATAATAATAGGCTTTAATGATGTGGCCCAGAAATCCCTTAACTATAGTGATTATGAAATAAAGCTGGCTTCGACAAGTAAGGACCGTATTAACTTTCTTGGATTATGTATTTATGGTCCGAAGAGAAAGGTTAATAAGCTGACCGGGAGTTTAAAAATGTTAAGATAGGTTAATATCAATACTTTACCATGCGTAAAAAGCATGGTTTTTTATTGCTTATAAAAAATATCCAAAAAAGATTTTGACATACATAATAACATATGTTATTATTAACCTATGTTATACATATACTATACTGAGAAGCATAGGTACTCAAGTAAATTATGAAGGGAGTCATTTTTATGGCTAAGGTAAAATTTGAAAGAACCAAACCCCATGTGAATATCGGTACTATTGGACATGTGGATCATGGCAAGACCACTCTAACGGCTGCCATAACCGTTGTACTGTCAAAATTCGGCGGTGCAACCGCTACAAGATATGACGAGATCGATAAGGCGCCGGAGGAAAAGGCTAGAGGTATTACCATTAATACTGCCCATGTGGAGTATGAGACAAAAAACAGACATTATGCCCACATCGACTGCCCGGGTCATGCAGACTATGTCAAGAATATGATTACCGGTTCAGCTCAAATGGATGGGGCCATACTTGTAGTGTCCGCCGCCGACGGTCCTATGCCGCAAACCAGGGAACATATTCTTCTGTATGGACAGGTGGGTGTACCCTATATCATTGTTTTTCTGAACAAGGTGGATATGGTGGATGATCCGGAGCTTATCGAACTGGTGGAAATGGAGACCAGGGATTTGCTCAGCGAATATGAGTTTCCCGGAGATGTTACACCAATTATACACGGCTCGGCACTTAAAGCATTGGAGTGTGGCTGTGGAAGGGAAGACTGTGACAACTGCAAGTGCATCCATGACCTGATGACTGCTGCAGACAGCTATATACCCATGCCGGAAAGGCAGACCGACAAGCCTTTCCTTATGCACATTGAAGATGTATTCTCCATTACAGGCCGGGGAACCGTAGGAACCGGAAGGGTAGAAAGAGGAGTAGTCAAGGTGCAGGATTCAGTGGAGATAGTAGGTCTTGCGGATATGCCCAGATCCACGATAGTAACAGGTGTGGAAATGTTCAGGAAGCTGTTGGATCAAGCACAGGCAGGGGACAATGTAGGACTTCTGCTGCGAGGGATACAACGGAATGAGATACAAAGGGGCCATGTTTTGGCAAAGCCTGGATCCATCAAACCGCATACCCGTTTTGTCGGCAAGGTATACATACTAACCAAGGAAGAGGGCGGGCGCCATACACCGTTTTTCAATAATTACAGGCCACAATTCTTTTTCACCACAACGGATATCACGGGGGTCATAGAATTGCCTGTAGGTGTTGACATGTGCATGCCCGGGGATAATATCGCCATGACGATCAAGCTTATCACACCAATAGCTGTGGAGGAAGGGCTCCGCTTCGCCATAAGGGAAGGCGGGCGAACTGTAGGTGCAGGTGTGGTTACTGAAATAATTGAGTAAAAACTGGTATAATGAAAAGACCAGCACTATTCGTTTTGATACCATTAGAAAGAAGGGAAAATCATGAATATAAAATGTGCCATATTAGGGCTTTTAAGCTGGAAGCCCTCTACAGGATACGATTTAAAGAAGGTTTTTGAAGAATCCTCCATCATGTATTGGTCCGGCAACAACAACCAGATATATAAAACATTGATTCAGCTGCACAATGGCGGACTTGTCAATAGTGAGGTACAGCACCAGGAAAGCTCTCCGTCCAAAAAAATCTATTCTATCACAGAAAAAGGACTAGACGAGCTCAGACAGTGGGTATTATCCTCTCCTGAATCACCGGAGTTCAAGAAGACCTTCCTCATACAGCTGGCCTGGGCAGACAGGCTCAGCGCTGAGGAGCTGGACACTTTGCTGACCAAGTATGAAGAGGAAATAAAAATACAGCTTTTGCTCCAGCAGGAGAAAAAGAAGAGGGGTACCCATGTACCCAATAGAACACCCAGGGAAACTTATATATGGGATATGATTTTTGAGAATATCATCTCATCCTATCAGAATGAGCTGGACTGGGTCGGTAAGATGCGCAGGGAACTCCGTGAAAAAGGTTTGTAGGTCCATATATTGATACTATTAAAGGCTGTGAATTCTATTGTGAATCCACAGCCTTTTCACGCTTATACTCTCCCGGCTTCCAGAAGGTCAACGATATTTCCATTCTCCAGCTTAACAATTGGAGATATTGGAAAATTTATAAAATCAGTGAAACCTATAATCATACCTTGGTAAAAGCTGCTGTACATTATGTGTTGGCCTAATTTCAAAATGGTAGTACGATCTATGAAAATTCTTATTATATCCGGATCAAATCTGCTACCGCGGTTTTCCCAGATATTCTGCAGTGCCTGGATCGGCTTTAAACCATTGTTGTAAAAGTATCCGCCGACCATCTCATCATAAGCTTGAGCGATGGAAATTATCCGGCCGAAAAGGCTAATATCGGATTCTTTTTTACCTTTGGGATATCCATTGCCGTTATAATATTCGTAATGGTCCAATACTCCGTAGATAATGGACTCCTTTCTGATTAAAGGCAGTTTTTGAGATAGTATCTTCAATTGATTTAAATGAAGATTATAAAAATCTTTGTTTGAGTTTTTACTCTTCAGATGTAATTCAAATTGATCCTTAGGTATTTGTGTAACGGAAATATCAATCAGAAGATTTGCAAGGGCAAGATCCAAAAGGTCTTCCTCAGGCAACTCCAAAGTAAGGCCCAACATAAGTGCAATACTGGTTGTGTTTATACTATGCAGCAATATAATGTCCTTATAGTCTTTTATTTCATTTAACTTATCCAGCAATACCTTGTTTTCCAGGATAGTGGCTGTTAAAATTTCTTTAATCTTCTTTGCTCTTAATTGCAGATGAGAGGATTCCAATTTCTTTTCAAATGTAGAGAAAAAGGGAGATTCACACAAAGAGCTGATATAAATATCTTCGTTATTACTATTTTTATTAATAGGTACAATTTCATTTTTTGTATTTGTTCTTCTATCAATTAAAGCACTCATTTCTATAGGAACCTGCACATATTCACTATATTTTTTTCTTATTTTTCTCAATTCTGCAATCAAGATGTCACTGCCATAAAACTGGCTTTTATCAAAGGCTTCCATATCACAATCCGGAGAAAGTACAATTACCGGAAGAGTTCCGGGAACCATCTGCTTAACCTTGAGCGCCAGGTCATTTGACAAAGCCTTATACTGCTTTATCAGCATCAGTCCATCCGATCTGTATATTGGATGCAACACTATATCTCCGCTTAGCAGGCCGTTTATTTGCTTTATTATAAATATTTCATTTTGTTCATTCTTATGTTTATTTGACATGTACAACTTCCTTTCCTGGAATAATAGGCCCAGTTTTACTGAATAATTATTAAATTAGAACTAAAAGCATCTCATATTTATTATATTATATTTTGCTTTTCATTAACAACCTTTTTAGCTGTTGATATTCACATATCCATCTTGTCAGTAGCATAGCAGAGATATTTTAAAAGTATGTTATAATACTAAGTGGTGAATTACTACCACTTATAGAAGTAGTAGCTTCATAAGGTCGGCTGTGTTTTAGGCAGCTATCCTTATGGGGTTATCCACTAACCCATTATCCCTCGCTTGTTTTACAAGCTCTGGGACTACATTTTTATAAGTAGAATGTATAGTTAAATTCCAGTTGCAGAAGTGGGGGTATTACGCACTTTTTTGATAAAAAGATATTCGGAGGTTGAACCTATGATTAAAAACAAAAACATGATGCCAATACTTTTTATAATGCTCCTTATAATATCAATTAGTATTAGTTCATTGACCGTGTTTTGTGAGGGAGAAACAGAAAGCCCCGGGACAGAAGATTTAGCTGATGTGCAGGATGAAGAGTTATATGATGAGGCAACATATGAGGATTTTGAGGATATAGAGGGTTTTGATGAAGAAGCCTATGCAGAAGAGCAGGAGGTAGAGGTCCCCTATTCCAGAGCTAAGGTTGTCAAGGTCATTGCGGAAGAGGAACGTAATTTTGATGAATTCGGGGCAGGCATGAGTGCACCGACACAGATTGTTGAGGTTCTGATTGTGAAAGGACTCCATAAGGGAGAAACAGTACGTGCAGAGTATTCATTAAGCTACAATTTTAACAGTGAATATAGATTAAGTCCACTCCGGGAAGGCAACGAGGTACTTCTATATATTGAAGAAAATGATGATGGTACAGTAGCTGCTGCATATGTGGCTGAATTTGCAAGGGACAAGTATTTGCTTTATTTGGTCATTGCTTTTGTCATTGTTTTGGTGGTAATCGGCAAGGGCAGGGGGATAAAAGCGGTTATATCCCTGGTTTTAACTGCAATAGCGGTAATCAAAATACTAATTCCTGCAATACTGGCAGGGGGAAATCCGATTGTTTTATCTGTTGTTGTATGTGCTGGTATCATCGGTGCTACAATGCTGATCATTAGCGGACCTAATAAAAAGACCCTTTCGGCAGTTATTGGTACAATAGGAGGGGTTATCATTGCAGGTATTGTAGCCATGCTTGTGGGCTCCCTGGCTAAGCTCACGGGTTTAGGAGGCGATGAATCACAAATGCTCATGTACATACCCCAAAGTGTTCGTTTTGATTTCAAGGGCTTGCTGTTTGCGGGAATCCTTATTGGAACGATGGGTGCCAATATGGATGTGGGGATGTCTATTGCATCAGCCATGCATGAAATAAAAGGGAGCAATCCTCAGATAAAGTCATTGGATTTGATGAAAGCAGGAATGAACGTAGGACGGGACATTATGGCAACTATGTCCAATACCTTGATATTGGCTTATGCGGGAGGCTCACTACATCTCATGCTGCTACTGATGGCTTATAATACACCATTTTCCCATGTAATCAACTGGGATGTCATTGCGTCGGAGGTCTTAAGGGCAATAGCCGGAAGCATAGGTTTGGTTTTTACCATACCAATTACAGCCTATGTAGCGGCCAACATTGAAAAAAGAGTGGGAAGCAGCCAAAGGGAATAGTTATTTCATAGGCAGAAGAATAGGGATCAGGTCTGAATTCTTCATTCCTGATCCCTATTTCTCTGCCTATGTTTTCTTATTTTTTTTAATGCTCTACCAGGCTTGTCAGAGGTACTTCCTGCCTGTTCTTGGGCTGATTAAGGGGATGGACATTAGCAGTTCCATTGGTTTCATTTACATTCTCAATATAAACCGGTGTTCCGTTATAGGTTACACTAGTCATAACAGGTGAAGCAGCAATATCCTTCGCACGTCTCTTATCCACAGCATTAACCTCCTTGTTGTTTTTATCAGTCATAGCTTTTACATTAAATTAATCAAGTATTCTTCCGGATTGGGATAAAAATAATCTCCTTCAACGTGTTTGTGCCATGAACAGAAGCTGCTGAATTTACAAAGGAGCAGGAGAGAGGCATATCAGGTAATTTGGGTTTGCTTTCGCAGGGGTTGTATTGGCAGATGAAATACTGAACGTATCAAGAAAATAGACCTAATTCCAGAGACTACAACTCAAGGGGTCTGCCGCTTATGTGGTCAAAGTATTTCTTCTGCGCATCCTTGAAAGCTACCAGAATGGCTTTTTGGGAAGAACCAAGATAGCGGTTCGTGATTTTGCTCTGTATGATGTCAAATGATGATTTGATATCTTCACCAATGAATAAGTCTTTTATAAACTTATCCGTAGTAGGTATAATAGCATTGCACCCAAGTTCAATAATGCAGCCTGTATCCTTATCTACGACGAAGCCTATCATGAATTGTCCGTAAAGCTGGGTTATGGGATTATGCTGCTGGGATTTTGAGTTTCCTATAATATATATGGTGCTTTCTGCATAATTCATATTCATCCTCCTCATGCCAAATAGCTATTTTAAAATTAAAATAACATAAACAGGTAATAAATACAATTAGTTTATGATATATAAAATAAACCAATTCTTAGTATCAACAACAGAATTTTAGTATTCAGTATTGACTAAATATTTCGAATAGTATATAATGAAGAAAATTAACCGAATAGTAATAATATGCCAATTACTGCTTGATTTACCAGATGTCCCAGAACATTATCGTAGTCAAAGCTCAGTAAGTGATTTTTATCATTTGCTGAGCTTTTTTATTTAGAGGTGTAGCTGTGTTAGATGAAAAAGTGCTTCAATTTAAAGATGAGATTGTTGAAAAGGTCAGAGAATGTGTAAGAATAAGGAGTGTATTAGATGCTCCGCAAGAAAACATGCCTTTCGGTCGGGGGGTTCATTCGGCGTTGCAATACACTCTGGATTTAGCACATGATCTAGGCTTTGAAACAGTTAATCTGGATAATATGATAGGGTATGCGGAATACGGAACAGGGGAGGAAATGGTAGCTGTGTTGGGGCATATTGACGTAGTGCCTGAAGGTGGTGGGTGGATGTATCCTCCTTTTGCTGCAGAGATACATGATGGAAGAATATACGGCAGAGGAGTACTTGACGATAAAGGTGCAACTATAGGAGCATTATATGCTTTGAAAGCAATTAAAGATTCAGGCATAAAGCTGAAGAGAAGAGTAAGGATAATCTTTGGCACAAATGAGGAAAACGGGAGCAAATGTGCTCAATATTATGCTGAGAAGGATGAGATTCCAGTAGCGGGCTTTACCCCTGATGCCAGTTATCCGATAATAAATGGGGAAAAAGGGATTGTTAATTGTACATTCAGAAAACCGCTGTCCGGAAAAGATGAATCCGGACTACTCTGGATAAAAGGCGGAACAGCAATAAACTCAGTTCCTGATTACGCAGAAGCTGCGTTTGAAATAGGCAGGCTTGATAAGAAAAAACTCCAATTGGTTGCTGGAGAATATGGCAGTATTGAGATTTCAGAAGATGATAAATTAGTAGTTGCTGCCCGTGGTAAAACTGCACATGGCGGTACTCCTGAGCAGGGAAGAAATGCAATTTCCATATTAATGGAGTTCATGGGAAACTTTGAATTGAGAGGAAAACTGGCAGAGTTTATTGAGTTTTATAATAGATACATTGGTTTTGATATAAATGGTGAGATGTTGGGAATTCATATGCATGATGAAGCATCAGGAAAACTGACAGTAAATATAGGTGCTATGTCAGGCAATAGTGAGGCCATAGAGCTTAAAATAAATTTAAGGTATCCTGTTACAAAACGATATGAGGATTTTTCCGATAAATTTTTTATTTTGATGAGGGCAAATGGATTTGAAACTATAGAGGCAGTACATAAAAAAAGCTTATTTGTAAGTCCGGAAACAGAGTATATCAAGAAGCTTCAAAAAGTATACACAGAGAAAACAGGTAAGGAAGCCAGGCTTATTTCATACAGCGGCGGCACTTATGCCAAGGCTTTGAGCAACATAGTCGCATTTGGTCCGATTTTTGAAGGTGAACCTGATCTTTGCCATCAGCCGGATGAATATATGAGTATTGATAACCTTGTCAGGAATGTTCAAATTATTGCTGCAGCGATTTATGAACTTGCTAACTGAATAGCATAAGTGGCAACAAAACATGATAGGAAAGGTAGGAGAGTTGAATATGAAGATAACAGGTATAAGGACGGGGAGAATATCTGTTCCCCTGAAAAGACCTTTTAAAACAGCATTGCGAACCGTAAACAGCGTAGAGGATGTTATAGTGGAGGTTGTTACCGACACAGGCAATACCGGGTATGGGGAGGCGCCTCCTACTGCCGTTATAACAGGAGATACCATTGGATCCGTAGTAGAGGCAATAGAAAATGTTATTTCAAAGCAGCTCATAGGCATGGAGATAGAAAATATTGAAGAGATCATGAAAAGGCTGAATGGCTGTTTAGTCAAGAATACAAGTGCTAAAGCTGCGGTTGATATGGCTATATATGACCTGTACGGACAGCTTTATAATGCTCCTTTATATAAACTGCTGGGGGGATATACAAATAAAATTACAACCGATATTACAATAAGTGTGAATGATACTGAGCAGATGGTAGCGGATAGTCTGGAAGCTGTCAGTTTAGGATATGATACCTTGAAAATAAAAGTTGGTAAAAAATCTGCCCAGGAAATAAAGACTATGAAAGAAATAAGAAAGGCTGTAGGGAATGGCATAAATCTGAGACTGGATGCAAACCAAGGCTGGAAGCCAAAAGAAGCCGTAAGAGCACTAAGAGAGATGGAGGATGAAGATCTGGATATAGAGCTTGTGGAACAACCGGTTGATGCCCATGATATTGAAGGTTTAAAATATGTTACCGATAATATACTTATACCGGTTCTTGCAGATGAAGCCATATTTTCCCCTGCTGATGCTATAAAGGTGCTTCAAATGAGAGCTGCCGATCTTATTAATATTAAGCTGATGAAAACCGGTGGCATATACAATGCTCTAAAAATATGCTCATTAGCCGAAATATATGGAGTTGAATGTATGATCGGCTGTATGCTGGAGGCAAAGATAAGTGTTACAGCAGCAGTACATTTGGCCGCCGCAAAAAGTATTATCACAAAAGCTGACCTGGATGGGCCGGTGCTTTGCGCTGAAGACCCGATCATCGGCGGTGCTGTATTTAATGAATCCAAGATTGTTTTGAATGATGATGCCGGTATGGGAATCAAGGGAGTAGAAGGGCTCACATATACACAAGCATAATTCAATGATTTATATACATCAACTAGTGCTTTTTAACACAACAAATTTCTTGTTTTTCAGGTGTTGAAAATGCACTTCCACTGTTCGGTGCCTCGCCTACCCTAGAATTAATATACTTTACGAGGCACTAGAGGCATATACGGACAGATAATTGTAATATGTCTAAGGAGGGTATTATGTTAAGCTTATGGAAAACGAATAAAAGAGCTTCAGAAGATACACCAAAATACAACATAACTGCAATTAATAAAGAAGACGGTACTCATGACCTGGATGCAGATCTGTTGAAGCACAATCAAGAACGGATAATCAATAAGCTGAGCAAAAAAGTTGAAGAAGCAGGATATGTATCAGGATTACTGACGGACACTATTACCGATATAGAAAAATATGTGGAACTTCAGATGAATTCAGTCGGTAAGGTGGTTGATGAGATCAGCAATTATTCGGCACTGGCGGAGGAAGTTTTTGCAGGCATAGAAAATCTGAAGCAGGTATCCGACCATACAATGAGTATTGCAAAGCAGGGCAGCGGAGCAGTAGAGAGCTCCAGGGAAGCAATGAAGCAAATAGAAAATTCGGTAGAGGGTACAAAAGAAGCTATTAATACATTAAGCTTAAAGGCCGGCAACATCAATGATATGTTGAAAGTGGTAAGAGATATAGCGGATAGTACCAACCTGTTATCACTTAATGCTGCTATTGAAGCAGCAAGAGCCGGAGAAGCAGGAAAAGGGTTTTCTGTTGTTGCACAGGAAGTAAAAAAGCTTGCTCTGCACAGTGTTGAATCAATAGAGTATATCAGACAGACTATATATGAAATAAATGATAATATTGCCAAGACAATCGAATCGATTAACACTACAATCAGTAAGGTTAAAGAGGGTACACAGATTGCTGATAATACAATGGGTTCCTTTGACAGTATTATTGATGCCATAAGCAAAAATAATGCAATTACTGAAGAGATAACTGCCTCAATTTCAACACAGACCTCTAATCTTGAGAATGTGGTCTTCTCTACGAAAGAAATGAGCATAACCTTTGAAAAGCTTATGTCTGTTGTAGAAACAACGTCTTTTAATACACAATATACCAAGACCTCCTTAGCCAATCTCTATGAAGTTCTTAAAGACCTGAAAACAATTACAGATAAGTTACTGGACAATATTGGAAACAAGTATAAATCTATTGTCAGAACATTTCTGCAGGATGAAGTAAAAACCTATGATACTCTGTATGCTTATGATTTTGTTGGCAGCCAGGTACTTTCAAATATTCATGCAGGGCTTCTGACCACAGGCTATTCAGGGGAGGTATCCCCTGGAATAGCAAAAAGCTGGCATTTGGAAAATGATAACCTTACCTGGGTGTTTGTTCTAAGAAAAGGAGTAAAATTCCATAATGGCAGAGAGGTAACAGCAGAGGATGTAAAATACTCATATGAAAGAATTCTGGATCCTCAGTACAAATCTCCAAACAGCTGGTGCCTGCAGTACATTGATGGAGCGGAAGAATTTCAAAAGGGCTTGTCAAAGGATGCAAGAGGGATAAAAGTACTTGACAAGTATAGGATTTCTATTAAACTGACAGCCCCTTATATTGGCTTCCTGACTACCATTGGGCATCACATTTGTGCGATTCTGGCCAGGGAAGAAGTTGATAAAGGCAATATACTGGGCTGTGGCCCTTACATGCTTCGGGACAAGCAAAAGACTCAATGCACTTTAGCTGCATTTAAGGATTTCTTTGGTGGGTCTCCTTATGTTGATAAAATAATCATTGACTTTGATCCTGAGGATAAAGTAGAAAAGTTTATTAATGGAACATATGATTTTATTACTGTAGACAACAAAGACGTTATGGAAAAGATTCAGAACACAGGGAATGTGACTGTCAAATCAAAAAGTATAGCGGCACTTTACTTTGCAGGCTTTAATCTCAGCTCCAAATCTGTATGGTCAACTGACAAGGAATTAAGAAAAGCCTTGAATTATGCAGTCAACAAGAAGAGGATAGTTGAGGAAATAATGAGCGGTATGGCTGTAGAGGCAAAGGGTCCGCTACCTCCAGGCATGGTTGACAGGTCTGATGTCAAAGGCTACTGTCATGACCCTCATACTGCAATGGAAATACTCAAGAAATATAAAGGTAATAAAGGCATTGACAAGTTAAAAATACTTGCCCGCAGCGATAATGACTCCTTATCCTTAATGTTTAACAAAATTACTGACTATATTATTGAGGATCTAAAAGCCATAGGTGTTGATTGTGCAATTGAGAGAGTGTCAGGCAGTGATTATAGAAAAATGGATGTTATACAAAAACATGACTTGTATGTAAAACGGTGGATGGCAGATACCAAAGACCCTGATAATTTCCTGCAAGCCCTCTTTAATCCAAATAATGCATCCAATTTTTCAAAATATGGGAATACATTGGTAAGTGAAAAGCTTGAACTTGCAAGAGGCACTGTCCATCCTGAAAAGAGGATGGAGCTGTATAGGGAAATAGAGAAGATAATATTTGACGATGCTCCTTTTATATTTCTTTATTATCCGCAAGTATCGATAGCTTACAGACAGGACATGAACGGAATTAACATAACTCCTCTTGGGTTATTGAAATATGAGGATCTGCTGCTTGGTTCCAATAATGAAGAGGTTAATACCATATAATAATCCAAGTTATCAGGAAAATCTGCTTAAAATAGAATTTATGGAATAAATATCAAAAACAGAAAATAATTATGAGAAAAAAGAGGTTCAAGATGACTTGAACCCCTTCAACTTTTCATTTTATTTAATTGATATGGTAAAAGAGCTTGCAATTTATAGCAAAGTATGACATCATTAAGAAGAGCTTAAATAAATAGTAAATAATGTAACACATATATATTTCAATTAGTACTAAAAATATAGTATATAATATTTGAAATGCTATTGGTGAGTTATTGCAAAGTGTTTAAGAAATAAGAATTTGGAGGTACGCATAATATGAATGGTACAGTAAAATGGTTTAATGGAGAAAAGGGATACGGGTTTATTACAGGAGAAGATGGAACAGATGTATTTGCACATTTTTCTCAAATAAACTCAGAAGGCTACAAATCACTTCAGGAAGGCCAGAAGGTTACTTATAATGTAACTAACGGACCAAAAGGACCACAAGCAGAAAATATTACTATTGTCTAAGTAGTGTATATTTTACCCCCTAAGCAGGATAAATGTTTAGGGGGTTTTTATTTTTTGCAGTAAGAGCAATTCTAAAGTTGACGAAATCAACAATATGGTTGACAAAGGCAAGTAAAAAAATATATGATAATACTAAAGAATTACAAAATAAGGAGATGAATTTATGACAGAGGATATTTTGGAAGAAAGAATTGCTATCGTGCGAAGCTTCAACCGCTTCTTTACCCGTAGGATAGGCGTGCTGCGTGAAGGCCTTCTGCATAGTCCCTATTCATTGACTGAAGCCCGGATTCTGTTTGAGCTTGCACATAGTGACGAGTACACAGCTTCCGATTTAGGCCGGGAGCTGGGCTTGGATGCCGGGTATCTGAGCCGCGCCCTGGCTAAGTTTGAACAACAAGGGTTTATTGAGAAAGTCCGTTCGGAACATGACGGGCGTCAGTACTTTCTGCATCTCACGAAGGAAGGTAAAAAAGCTTTTGCTCCTCTGAATCAACGTTCACGGGATGAAGTGGCAGAGATGTTGGGCGATTTCAATGAAGAAGAGCAGCAGCGCCTTTTAAAGGCTATGCAAACCATAGAAAATATTCTTGATAAAAAAAGCCTTAAGTACTCGGAGCCCTTTTATCTCCGAACTCATGAGCCCGGAGACATGGGTTGGGTTACCCACCGGCATGGGGTGCTCTATTCGCAAGAATACGGCTGGGATGAGCACTTTGAAGCTCTTGTTGCACAGATTACGGCAGATTTTATCAATAACTACAAACCGGAGCGGGAACGCTGCTTTATTGCAGAAATGAGTGGTGAGATTGTTGGTTCTGTATTCGTTGTTCAAAACAATGAGACGGTTGCCAAGCTCCGGCTCTTATTAGTAGAACCAAAAGCGCGGGGCATGGGTCTTGGAAAGAGGCTTGTAGGCGAGTGTATCCGCTTCGCAAAGCGTGCCGGTTACGGGAGGCTTATATTATGGACAAATAGCATACTTACAGATGCCCGTAATATCTATAAGAGCTACGGCTTTACGCTAGTTGCAGAGGAGGCGCATCACAGCTTCGGTCATGATCTTATAGGGGAAACCTGGGAGCTGACACTTTAACTGTACATGGGTGGTATTTACGGTATTGTATTTCATAATAAGAAAATTGGGTTGTTAAAATCAGGTGCTTTTGTAAATTAAAAGCACTTGATTTTTTTGTTTCTTTAAAACAATAAGAGTATTGAAATAATACAGCATAAGTGATAATATATAGTTAAATTGTTAAACAAATATATTATTAAACAAATATAGTGCCATAATGGCGGAATGGATGGTAGAAATGGATATTATACCTGTTAGTAATGACAGACTTTCGGATAAAATTGTCAATCAGCTTATTACTATGATGCGGGAGGGCAGCCTGAAAGCAGGGGATAAACTGCCCAATGAAGCTCTTTTATCCGAGCAGTTCGGGGTTAGCAGGGGAATACTCCGCGAGGCTTTAACCCAACTGCAGTCTCAGGGATATATACGCAGAAAACCCAAAGACGGCACCTATATACAGGATAACATTCAGGGCATGCTGATGAATAAATCGGTAAATGAGCTGTTGAAAAAGACTACCTACAGTGACTTGTTGGATTTCAGAGAGTCACTGGAGCTGAAGATGGTTGAGCGTGTTATTGAGCGGGCCAGCGATGAAGAGATCGAAGAGCTGTTTGACGGACTTGGAGTTGCAGACAACGAAGAGATACAGCATAATATGGATCACTACTTCCATTACAAGCTGGCACAGGCATCCCGGAACATCTTTTTTATGAATTTTATTGATACCTATTACGATTTAATCAGTGAGATTGCTAAAAAGAGCCACCGGGATCAGATCAGACGTGAACAAATTGCGGAAGAGCATCTTGCTATAGCAAAGGCAATCGCCAATCGTGATAAAAAAGCGGCAAAACAGGCAGTAAAACATCATATGAAGATGGTGGATAAGAAAATTGAAAGTATGGAGTAGAATATGAAAAAATGCTTTAAAATTTTATCACCCTGCGGTATTCTGGGATATGGCTTTCCAATCGAGTCATTTTTAAATGGTATAAAGGATCAGCCCCATGCCATTGTAGTGGATGCAGGCTCCACAGATGCAGGCCCCCATAAGCTGGGTGCAAATACGGCAATTGTAAGCCGTCAGGCTTGCAAAAAAGATTTGGAGTATATAATAACAGCAGGCTTTGAGAATAACATTCCCGTAATTATCGGTTCAGCAGGCGGAAGCGGCGGTAAGGCTCACGTTGAATGGACACTCAGCATAATCGAGGAGATAATTGCTGAAAGGAAGCTTAAACCTCTCAAGCAGGCAGTAATTTGGGCGGATATCCCGAAGGACGTCATCCGTGAGAATATGAAGCAGGGCAAGGTTGTCCCCCTGGGAAAAACAGTGCCTGTTCTCACTGAAAAGGCTTTGGAGGAAACTACCGGTGTAGTTGCCCAGATGGGAATAGAGCCGATATTGGAGGCTTTGGAGAATGATGCACAACTGATTATCTGCGGTAGGGCCTATGACCCCGCACCCTTCGCAGCGGTAGGCGTATTTCACGGTTTTGATAGGGGAATTGCATACCACCTGGGCAAGGTGCTGGAATGTGGCGCACTCTGCTGCGAACCCGGCACTACAAAGGACTGTATGATGGGTGTGCTCTATGAAGACTGTTTCGAAGTATATCCCACCAATCCCCAGCGAAAATGTACTACTGTGAGTGTGGCAGCACACACCTTCTATGAGAAGGATCATCCGTATATTTTACATGGCCCCGGTATTGTGCTGAACTTGGAAAATTGTGAATTCAGCGATGCCGGCAGCGGGCGGGTACGTGTAAGCGGCAGCAGGATCAGCGAGACAGCCGTTTATGAAATCAAGCTGGAGGGAGCACGCAAGGTAGCATATAGAACCTTTGTTGTGGCAGGTATACGGGATCCTATTCTGATTGAAAAAATAGAAGAAGTAGAGGAGTTGGTGAAAGACAGTGTAATAGACCAATATCCTGAAATTCCCCGGGATCAATACGAAATCAACTTTTATAACTATGGAAAAAACGGCGTAATGGGCGATCTGGAGCCTCATAATGCTGCAGGACATGAATTGGGTGTAGTGTTCGAGGTTATTGCCGGAACTCAGAGTCAAGCGTCAGCATTGTGCAGTTCAGTACGTTCCACCTTTATGCACTATGGTTACGAGGGGAGAAAATCCACAGCGGGCAATCTGGCATTTCCGTTTGCACCAAGTGATGTGGAGTTTGGTGCAGTATATGAATTCTCAGTTTATCATCTGATGGATACTGTGAATGGCAAAGCACTATTCCCCATCGAATACAGAATGAGATAGGAGATGCAATTATGAACAGGCTTGTCGATTTGGCAAAAGTACTAAGAAGCAAAAATAGCGGTCCCTTTGAAATTACATTGGATATATTGTTTGATAACCCAGCAAGCTATCGCAGAGTGACGGAGAGTGGAATAATCAACATGCAAAAAATCTGTCAACTCTATCATTTAGAACCCAAAGACATATGCAATATTGTTTTTTTTGAAAAAGGACTGGGAATTAAGATTACATACAACAGACCGGTTTCATCAGGTACCTCCGGTGACCGGGATGTGTACGGCGCACAGCAGCATGCCCCACTGATGGATATTTTGATTCCCTAAAGGAGGATTGTTATGAAGCCAACAGAAAGAAGAGAGCCTCCCAAGGAAAAGCTGAGCTTCACTCAGATAATGAGGCAGCTTCGTACAGATATGATGCTCTATATCATCCTATTGCCTACACTAGCATATTTTTTTATATTCCGTCTTTGGCCGATTATTGGGATGAGGCTGGCATTTTACAATTATAGAGCCCGAGGCCCATGGACCTTTGCAGGGTGGAAATATTTTGAGATGATATTCAAAAGTCCGGCTTTTGCGGACATTCTGAGCAATACCCTGGTAATAAGCTTTATGAAATTTATTCTTTTATTTCCGTTCTTCGTGCTGTTTGCCATCTTGCTTAATGAATTGCGGGTGGCAGGCTTTCGGAAATATGTGCAGGTTATATCATATATGCCTCACTTTTTATCATGGGTTGTTATTGCCGGTATTTGGATTGCAGCACTTTCTCTGTCCAATGGTTCAGTAAACCAGATTCTGAATATATTTAATCTCCCATCCATAGACTTTATGACGGATAAAACAAAGATCCGATGGATTCTGATGCTGTCGGAGGCATGGAGAAGTATTGGCTGGGATTCCATCTTCTATTTCACCACTATTATCGGTATCTCCCCAAGCCTGTATGAGGCTGCAGAAATAGATGGGGCAAATCGTATGAATATAATCAGGTATATAATTCTCCCTGCGCTTGTAACTCCTATGATTACGATGTTTATACTGAACCTGGGCTTTTTCCTTAATGCAGGCTTCGATCAAGTGCTTAACTTCTCCAATGATGCAGTATTAAGCGCTATTGATATACTGGATACCTATATATACCGTATTGGTATTCAGAATGCACAATATTCATTATCTACAGCTGTAAGTCTTATTAAAGGAATTGTAGGAGTATTTTTGGTATTGGCAACACATCTGGTTTCCAAAAAAGTTACAGGAAAGGGCGTGTGGTAGCAATGAAACGGTATAAGAAATATACCCTTGGACAAATCATTCTTATGCTAATTTTGGGAGCTGTTACGCTTACCATGATTATCCCGCTGCTCAACATTCTGGCACGCTCTCTTTCCAGTCCGGAAGCGTCGGTTAAAATGAGCGGTCTGGATATTATCCCCAAGAATTTCAGTCTCATCAATTACCGCATAGTGTTCAATCATCCGGCACTGATGGCTGCACTGGGGAACTCCGTCTTTGTTACTGTAGTAGGTACGGCTATCAATATCATACTCACCACCACTGCGGCGTATGTGCTGACGAGACCCAAATTAATGTTTAAAAGGGCTATAATGATTTTTCTCATTTTTATGATGCTCTTTGAACCGGGCCTGGTGCCTGAGTATCTCGTCATACAAAAACTGGGATTGATGGGGAGCAAGTGGTCGGTCATATTGGTTACAGCCGTAAATGTCTACTACCTCATCATTATGATGCGCTATTTTGAGGAGATTCCGGCCTCGATATTTGAGGCTGCCACCCTTGACGGCGCAGGACATCTGAGAATGCTGTTCTCAATTGTGTTTCCACTGGCCAAGGCTGGTATAGCCACCATAACCATGTTCTATGCAGTACTGCGTTGGAATGAGTATTTTAAAGCAAGCATCTACATAGTCAAGGCAAAGGATACCCTGTTTCAGGTAGTATTGCGGCAGTTTGTCGTACTGGGTGATACAGTCTCAATTGTAGGCCAGCAGAACCTCTGGGATTATAACGAGCTGGCACGAATCGATTACGCTGCCCTTAAGGGTGCCACAATTATTGTGGCAATAATACCGGTTCTATTACTCTACCCGATCGTCCTTAAATACTATGCAAAGGATGTCATGGGCGGAGGAGTTAAAGAATAGAAAAGAAGCATAATAAAACATAAATGTAAGGGGGATTTTTTAATGAAACGACTAATCAGCTTGACTCTTGTAGTATTAATGGTTATTACAGTATTTGCAGGTTGCAGTCCCAAGCAGGAGACTCCTGCACCTGCAGCACCTGTAAACACAGCACCGGCAGAGGCATCAAAGCTTGGCACCAAGGATGCCCCGGTAAAGGTTACTTATCTTTGTAAGGACGTTGTTCCAACTGAGGAAAACGTGCAGAAGCTGGTATCTGAAATTGAAGCAGGAATGGCTGCCGAAGGCAACTATATAGAGCTTGAAATTTTGGAAGCCCCTGCAGGCAAATATGCCGATGTAGTTCCTATCGCTTTTAGAACAGGACAGATTTCTCCTGATATCATATACTTCCAGGGAGGCGATCTTCCTATCGCACAGGAGGATATGCTGGAGGATCTTACCCAGTATATCAACAATTCAACCAATGTAAAAGCAATCATGCAAAGTCATAACACAGAAGCAGTAAAGAACTACCCGTATCTGTTGTGGCTGTCTCCAGCCAGAGTGCAGATCCCTGTTGTGAGAACCGATTGGTTCAATTCACTGGAAAGCAGTAAAGCACTGCTAGAAAATCCGACTCCCGAAAACTTCTATGCAATGTTTAAAGAAATGAAGGATAAGGGTCTTGCTGAATACCCTGTGACAACAGATGGAACCATATTAAAGCTTGACAGTGTATTTAACCATGCTTTTGGTGTAACAAGCACAATTATGAAGGTAGATAGCAAATATGTTTATTCAAAGGCTACACAATTTGAGAAGGATAAGCTGGCATTCTATGCAAAGCTGTATAAGGACGGTCTCCTTGACAAAGAGTATGTTACAAAGCAGTGGGACACAATGGAACAGTCTTTCTATGAAGGTAAGTCAGGCTTCGTTTCCGGTACTGCAGGTGACGTAGTCAACGTATACAATAACAAGATGATTCAGACAAACGGTGCTTCAGCAGAACTTACTGTTCTCCCGGCAGCCAAGGGAGTATCCCAGGCCTATCAGTCCATAGATGTGACAAAGGAATCCAGAGGCTTTGCAATCAATGCAGATTCCAAGGTAAAGGATGCTGCCTGGGCAGTACTGGAGTATATGGCAGGTCCGGAGGGAAGAAAGCTTGATAAGCTGGGCCTTAAGGATATACATTATACAGAAGCGGACGGGAAGATTACATTGACTGACAAGTTCCCGGAATGGTGGGCAAAATTCTGGCCGACAATGAATGGCCTTGACACCTCAAATATTAATGGAGAGGTACTGACTGCTTCGGCGGTTGAATCTCTGGAGGCAGCAACAAAATACTACTACAGCGATATTAACGTAGTTCTTCCAAACGACCTGCTTCCTTTAAAGGATGCTATGGATAAGCTGTATACAGAGTATTCCACCGATATCATCAGAGGGGTCAAGAGCATTGACAGCTTTGACGAATTTGTGGCAAAATGGAACGCTGCCGGCGGCGATGAAATAGGTGAGTATTTGGCTGAACAATTGAAATAACTTTTTTATTATGCCTCCCCCTGTAATAAAGCTATGGGGGGAGGCAATTATTAGAAAAAAGCAAATGAGTTGAGGTGTGATATGATTTCAAGCAACTATCTGGAAAAAACCTATGGGGGCTTTTTGGGAATGAACGCAGGAATACGACTGGGCGCTCCCGTCGAGCCGACTGCATGGACAAGTGAACGCATAGAACGGTTCTATGGTAATATTACCGGTTATGTGAAGGACTTTAAGAACTTTGCTGCAGATGATGATGTCAATGGCCCGGTATTTTTTCTCCGTGCACTGTATGACGATGCGAAGGACCGGGAGTTGACGGCCCAGGATGTGGCAAAGGCATGGCTTAACTATGCCAGAGAGGGTGTAGGCATGTTCTGGTGGGGTGGATACGGAGTAAGCACTGAACATACTGCCTACCTTAACCTTAAGACAGGTATGCCTGCTCCGGAGTCAGGCTCTGCAGAAACCAATGGAATTATAATGGCGGAGCAGATTGGCGGGCAGATATTTATTGACACCTGGGGCCTTGTATTTCCCGGCAATATCAAGAAAGCCGCTGAATATGCGGCCATTGCTGCCAGTGTCTCTCACGACGGTAATGGCATATATGGTGCGGCATTTATTGCAGCATGTATAGCTGCTGCCTATGACACTGAAGATGTAGAAAAGCTGATTGATGCGGGACTTTCACAAATTCCACCGGATTGTACCTATGCAAAGGTTGTTAATGCGGTGCGAGAGTTCCACAGAAAAAATCCCGGGGACTTCCGTCTTTGCCTTGAATATTTGCAGGACAATTGGGGCTATGACAAATATACCGGAGTATGCCATATAATTCCCAATGCCGGTGTGTGTGTGCTTTCCATGCTGTACGGCAAAGACTTCAACCGCAGCATTGAGATTGCAACGATGTGCGGCTGGGATACCGACTGCAATGCGGGAAATGTAGGCACTATAATGGGTGTCGCATGTGGTCTTGAGGGAATTGCACCTCATTATCGCGGCCCAATCAATGACAGCGTAGTACTTTCCGGGATATCCGGCTATCTTAATATTCTGGATATCCCTACCTATACAAAAGAGCTTGCTCTATTGGGTTACCGGTTGGCAGGGGAAGCCGCACCCGGGAGCCTTGCAGAAAGCGTGAAGGCGGGGGAAATCCACTTTGACTTTGAACTTCCCGGCTCCACTCACAATCTGAGGCTTTCCAATCAAATAGGTTGTTCATTACGGCATTCAACAGAGAGGGCATACAGCGGTACCGGGTCGGCAGAAATACTTTTTGACCGTATGTCCAGAGGGCAGAAATGCAAGATTTATTATAAGCCCTTCTACCGGCGGGAGGACTTCGACGATGAGCGGTATATGCCTGTATTTTCTCCAACGGCTTATCCGGGGCAGACTGTTTCCATGATGGTCTATGCCGACCGCTACAGCGGCGAAAGCATCATTTTGAACCCATATGTGCGCAATTCCTCAAGCAAGCAGGATATTCTGCTGGGGGGAATGGTCATAAAAGAAGCCGGCTGGAATAATATAACCTTTACCATTCCGGAGCTGGACGGTGCAATGACAGATGAGGTAGGGCTGATTTTTGAGGCCAATTCTCCTGCGAAGAACAAGGATTTTGGCTGCTTATATATAGATGATTTCTCCATCACCGGAAAGGCAAGCTACATAATAGATATTTCAAAGCAGAAGAAAGAGTTTGCGTCTATTACTCCCTTTTCCCACAACCACGGTGCGTGGGAGATAGAACAGGGCGTGATGGAAGCGATGTGCCTTGATCATGCAGAAGCAATGACAGGTAATTACTTTATGAGGGATGTGAAAGTTACCGGAAAAATAACACCTCACACAGGTAAAAGCCATCTGGTTTCCGCAAGGGTACAAGGCGCACTGCGAGGCTATTATGCTGGGTTTACTTCTGATGGTGTTGCCATACTCTGCAATAATAACGGTATGAAGAAATTGGCGGTTTGCCCCTTTGATTGGGAATATGAAAGAGAATATTCCGTAAAATTAGTAGTGCAAGGTGATATGCTGACTCTCTTTGCAGACGGCAGGCAGCTGCTGCAGGTGCATGACAATACCCATGACTATGGGATGGCGGGTTATGCCATGTATGAGCTTGGTAGAAGCGGTTTCGGCAATTTATCAATAGAAGAACTTTAGTTCAAGGAGGAAAAACATGATAACAACAGGTGAATTAAGAGAAAACAAAAACCTTGCCAGGAGCAAGGCAGTCGGATGCATTTGCGGCCTTGCCATTGGGGATTCCTTTGGTGATGCCTCAAGAATGCAGAGTAACAGAGAAAACTACGGTATTACTACCGATTTCAACAGTGGTGCCTCTTGGAGCACTGATGATACAGAATTTGCATTACTTACGGCAAAAACTCTGATAAGCTGCAAAGGCAGGCTGACGACAGAGGATGTTGTAAAAGCTTGGTTTGAGGATGTTGTGGTGCAGGATGAGTTTAAGCGCGGAGGAGCAAGCGAAGTCTCTGCCGCCAACAATCTCCGACGAGGAATCCGCCCGCCGGAATCCGGAAAGTTCAGTACCTTCCACATGAGCGACGGCTCTGCAATGCGTATCGCTCCTGTGGGCGTCATCTGTGCCGGTGATCCTGAGCGTGCTGCTGCAATGGCGGAGATAGATGCTTCCATCAGTCATTATGCAGAGGGTATATGGGGAGCGCAGGCTGTTGCTGCTGCAGTGGCCATTGCTATGGCAGACGGTACTATGAACGAAATAATTGCTGCCGCCATGAAGGTTATTCCGAAGGATTCATGGTTGTATGCATCAATGAACACAGCCTTTGATATTGTGGAGAAGGCAAAGGGCTCAATAATTGATGCATGGATGCCGCTCCATGATACACTGAGGGCAAGTACCTGGGCAACTACTGCAGAGGCAATCCCATCTGCCTTCGCATGTCTGAAGCTGGCAAACAGTGAATTCAAGAAGGGCGTAATTGTAGCCGGTAACTTTGCCCGGGACGCAGATACCATAGGAGCCGTTGCCGGTGCTATATTAGGTGCAAAATACGGTGTGGATGCAATCCCTGCCCACTGGGTGGAGAAGACACGCTTCCCATCGGGTACTTGTCTTACTTTTACCAAGGGCATTGACTTGATTAAGATTGGTGAGCAGCTTGCTGAATTGATCTAAAATTGGAGTGATTTCAATGAAAATATTGAATTTTGGTTCCCTGAATGTGGACTATGTATATGGGGTAGAACACCTGGTATTACCAGGCGAAACTATTTCCTCCAATAAGCTTACAATTACAACTGGGGGAAAAGGGCTAAACCAATCCATAGCTCTTGCCAAGGCCGGAGCAAAGACCTTTCATGCAGGTGCTGTCGGAAAAGCCGATAGTTCTATGCTTAAGGGGGTGCTTGACAGCAACGGTGTGAATACGGATTATATTGAGATACTTACAGGGTCAAGCGGGCATGCAATAATACAGGTGGATATGAACGGGCAAAACAGCATTGTGTTATATGGCGGAACCAACCAACAGATTGAAGAGGAGTTTGTTGACAGAGTGCTGGAGAATTTCAGCACCGGAGATATAGTGCTGTTGCAGAATGAGATATCATCTATAAAGTATATTATGGAAATGGCATACAAAAAAGGTATGAAGATATATTTCAACCCTTCCCCTGCAAACCGGAAGCTGCAGGAGTATCCTATCAATTACGTTGATACGCTTATGTTAAATGAAGTTGAGGGAGAGCAATTGACAGGGGAGAGTAATCCCGATCATATCCTGGACTCTCTGCTGGAAAAGTACTCTGAAATGAAAATCATGTTGACCTTGGGTGAGCGTGGATCCACATATGCCGACAAAGACAGGCGTGAATATCAGAAGATCTATAAAAGTGTTGTAGTTGATACAACTGCTGCAGGAGATACCTTTACGGGCTATTTTATAGCTTCTGCGGCAAAAGCCATGGATATAAAGGCTTCACTGAAATATTCATCTGCTGCGGCATCGATAGCCGTATCCAGATTGGGAGCAGCATGTTCAATACCATCCTTTAAAGAGGTTGAGGAATTTATTATTGCCCATGACAAATAGATGGCTGCCAGGTATCAACGCTAACCGGTTATTGAGATTCGAGTGCAGAATAACCGAAGAACTATGATACCTGGCATTTATCTTAATGATCTCCTGTTATACATAAAGCAATTTATCAATTGCATTATCAAGCCTTCTATTGTTTGAAGCATCCAGCCGCCTTTCTGAAATTATGGCATGCTTGCAGCTGCTGGATTTGCTGTTTAAGTAACTGTAGATTATCTGAGCTTCATCGATTTCTTCTCTTCCAATTTCCAGGGGGCTGCGTAGGGCCTTATTCTTGAAGTAAGTTAAAATATTGGCTTTGAGAGTAGTCTTTATTTTTTCATAACCATAATCCTTTATTGTATACTTTTCACAAAAGAGTACTTTATTTCCCTTTATAAGGAACGCTTTAATGCTGTCATCGCTTATTGGCTCAATTACAACAATATTTTTATTCTCTTTTGTATATTCTATAACCTTAATCTTACTGATCAGATAGTTAACTGCACTTATGTAATCCCTATACTTGGCAGCACTTTCAAAATCAAGCTTCTCTGAGGCCATATTCATACTGTTTTCCATTGTTTCAATAATACTTTTGTTTGTTCCACTGAGTAATTTTACTATTTTATCAAGTATAGCAAGGTACTGCTCTCCGGGTGTACTATCCAAACACATGCCAATACACAAGCCCAAGGAATAATTCAAGCAGGGTGAAGCTTTTTGAGGGCTGCCGGAGCAGAGTATCCTGCAGCATTCTTTTATGCCTTGCAGGCCTCTTTCTACGGTATTCCTGTTTGTATACGGCCCAAAATACAGATTCCCATCACTCCTATCAGATTCTTCAGAAATTTCAATAACAGGATATGGTCCGTTTATTCTTATTTTTATATAAGAATAAGACCTGGGACTCTTCAATAATCTGTTATAAACAGGTTTTATCTGTTTTATCAATTTGCATTCCAGCATAAGTGCTTCAAATTCCGTATCAGTAAGTATATAGTCGAAGTCTTTCAGATTCTTGACTAATTTTACAACCTTTGGCGGATGTGCTTTTGAATCCTGAAAATATGATCCGACCCTGCTTTTCAGATTTTTTGATTTCCCAACATAAATTACACTGCCAAGAGAATCCTTCATAAGATATACTCCTGGACAAGAAGGGAGTTTTTTAATTTTATCTTTTAAGTTCACTGCATTTTCACCAACCCAACCCAAGCCTTGCTTGCTACTATATTTTATCATAATTAAAGGGGCAAACACATTGGTTATTATTGTGCGACAATCATATACGATTCACAAAAGATATTTCTTCTATATGATAATCCTGTGAATAAAATGGCTTTTGCGAAATATATTGCTTGTAAATATCTGATAACATTATTAACATATGATTAAGGAGTATATTCTAATATATAAATCGCACAAAGAAGATTACATAGAATAGCCGCGATTTATAACATCAATGAAAACGTTTCGCACTATTGAACTATTATGTAATGGATTTAGTGCGAAACATATAGTTAGGAGATTATGCAATTGAGCAGACGTGATATAGGTATGGGATTAGCTGTAGTTGTTCTTTGGGGATTAAACTTTACTGCCATTAAGGTGGGATTGGGGAATATGCCGCCGCTGCTGCTGGCGGCTGTCCGCTTTGCTGTTGTCTGCCTTCCGGCAATATTTTTTCTGCCCAGGCCGCCGGTAGCCTGGCGGTGGCTCATTGCTCTGGGATTGACAATTAACGTAGGGCAGTTTGCCTTTCTCTTTATGGGAATCAAGCTGGGTATGCCTGCAGGTCTGGCTTCTTTGATACATCAGTCACAGGCATTCTTCACATTGGTGATTGCCGTCCTGCTGATAGGGGAGCGGTGGCATTGGAATCACTTGGCCGGTCTTATAATAGCCGCGGTTGGTATGGCTGTCATAGCTACCCAGCAAGGAAGCAGCATGACGGCAATCGGCTTCTGGCTTACCCTGACTGGAGCTGCCAGCTGGGGTGCCGGCAATGTTATCATGCGCCGTGCTACTCAGGGGGTTCCTCCTTTTTCCATGTTAGCCCTGGTAGTCTGGGCAGGTGCAGTGGCTATCCTGCCTTTGGCACTTTTGTCCCTATTCATAGAAGGTCCTGCAGCATGGCAGGAGGCATGGAATTCTGTCACAGGGACTACGGTGGCCTGTATAATATATCTGGCTTATTTTGCCACTCTGGGTGGCTATGGTCTGTGGGGAAAGCTGCTTTCACGCTATCCTGCTGCTGTGGTTTCCCCTTTTGCTCTACTGGTTCCGGTGGTAGGTATGAGCAGTGCTGCTCTATTTCTGGGGGAAGCATTCTCGCTGCATCAGATAATAGGAGCTTTGCTTTTGATGACAGGTTTGGTGGTACATGTCTTTGGCGGAAGCTTCGGGAAAAAGCAGGAAGAATATATTAACAAAATCGACGGGAGGCAGTAAAGTCTAAACTCATTTACACGGATTTATGAAATATTCTGAAAATTAGTGGATAAGATAGTACATATAATGTATAATTAAATTCAAATGCTATATAATGACAAATTTAGTGCGAAACATATAGTCCGATAATAATATATTAGTAAATGAGGAGTGATGAAATGGCTAAAATTGCCATTATTTCTGATTCTACCAGCGATCTGACATTAGAGACCATAGAAAAATACAATATTAGGATTTTACCACTTAGGGTCATATACACCGATGGGGAATATAGAGACAGAGTTGATATTACCCCTGAGGAAATATATTCAAGGTTCAAAGAAGAAATACCTACAACATCATTGCCTTCCCCTCAAGATACGACAGAGCTTTTCAATAAGTTAAAGCAAGAGGGTTATACTCATGTAATAGTAGTAACTATATCCAGTGGAATAAGTGGAACAATGAATATGATAAGAAACATAGCAGATAGCTATGAGGGTTTGTCTTTTGAAATAATCGATTCAAAGTCACTTACTATGGGTGCCGGTTTTGCCATAATAGAGGGCGCAAAGGAATTGGAGAAAGCACATGACTTTGAAAAGGCAGTAAACAGAATAAAAGAGGTACTTAAGAAAACAAAGGTTTATTATGTGGTACAGACACTGGAATATCTGAAGAAGGGCGGGCGCATCGGCAAGGTTGAAGGAACAATAGGAGAGCTGCTGAATATTAAGCCAATTATATCTATAAACGAAGATGGTGTTTACTATAGCTATAAAAAGATCAGAGGCAGAAGCAGGTCTATTGAAGAATTGTTTGAAATAATAAAAGAAAAAGCGAAGGAAACACTGGTTAATATAGCCGTAGCCCATGGAGATGCCTTTGAGGAATCGCAGGAGTTATTTAAAAAAGTCAAGGGACTTAAAAATATAAAAGAAGCAGTATTCACGCAGATAAGCCCTGTACTTGTAGTGCATACGGGACCGGGACTTATAGGGATAGTGGTTTCGGAAGCCTAGCTTCTGATTATGGAGTAAAATGTAAATGCCAGGTACTAAGTTGTAATACTTTGTACCTGGCATTGTATTTATTTAGTATGCATGTTCTTCTATATAGTAAAGTACCAGTCTGACCACTTCTTCAAGCCTGTCTCCGCTTATATCCTCCATATCGTCATGGGGGCTGTGATAACCGTTTGAGTAATCCGGATGGATTATCAGTACTGAGGGTACACCAACATCTGCAAAGCTCACATGATCACTGCCGCCTGTGAAGCTTGTATAATAGTCTATACCAAGCTCCTCTGCATATTTAGACAGGTCATCCATCGGAGCGTTCATGCCTTTGCCGCTGACTAGTGCTCTGGCCAGCATCAGCTTCACATCTGCCGAAGCACCGACCATATCAAGATTTATCATGACAGCTTTCCCTAATGAAAAAAGAGGATGGCCTGTGAAATGCCTTGATCCCAGAAAGCCGCTGGATTCCCCGTTGAAGCCTATAAATGCGATCGGTCTCTTTGGCGCTACCGGATTCTCTTGAATTACCCTTGCGATTTCCAGCATCGCAGCAGGCCCGGAGGCATTGTCCAGGGCTCCCGCATTGTAGGTGCCGTCCATATTGTCCCCGACATGGTCAAAATGTGCGCCTATTATAATATAGCTATATTCAAATTCAGGATCGGTACCGGGAATAATGCCTACAACATTTGCAGCATCTACATAGGAAAGTGGGGTGGCCTGGCTTTCAAAACGCACCTTCATACCTTTCTTTTCAGCTTCAGCCAGCTTGGAAAAAGTATTGCTTTCTGTGAAAATGAACGGATTATAATACGGCTGCCGCCAGGATTCCTGAAATGGGGTGACTCTTAGATATTTCAAGCCTTGTGCATTATTTGACAGGTCAAATTCACAAATAACTGCGCTGGCATTACATTTGACAGACAGGTCGGTGGGGAAATCAGGTTTGCCGGCAAGCCAGCTGAGCTTTGCGGGTATCAGCAATATTCTGCCCTTAAGATCTGTGTCTTCATCAGAAAGCATATCGGCGCTTTCAAGCAGGAACAGAGGAGCTGTAATGTCGACTTCGGTTGTCTGGCTGGAAAGTCTGCGAATTACAAAATCATCAACATAATCAAAGTCGGCAGACACCTTTCCGGTTCCATCCAATATTTGAAGAAGTGGTTTTTGATTTAACAGAATGACACCCTGCTTGTAATACTGCTTATAACCTTTGATTCCTGATGGTCCCTTCAAACCTAGCTTTTCAAAGTTGTCAACAATATAGTCTTCAGCTAAGCGGTTTCCTTCGGTGCCCACCATTCTTCCCTTGTATTTATCCGAAATAAGCTCTTCGATATGCTTTAACATTTCATCCTGACGAATCTCTGCTTCTTTCAAACCAGCTGTGCTTACTTTGCTGACTTGTTCGATTTTTTCTTGCACACAGCCAGCCAGCATGCTGCCAAGCAATAGCAGGAGAATAAAGACACCTGTCAATTTTGTAAAACGCATATGTATATGGCCGCCTCCTTATAATGATTTGATTTCCATTTAAGCTTATCATAAATTATGCAAAATAGTAAATACATGGATGCATATCTTCATTATATTCAAATCTACTATAGGCATAGTATAATATGCGTAGGGCTGAAAGTATAAGGAGGAGAGTTAATGAAAAATAAAATATGTAAAAATAATGAGGCAGAGTGCAGCGCATTTTTAAAGTGCCTTAAGGTCTGGAATGACGATTATAATATCCGAAAAGAAAAGTGGATGGATTCTATCGGGGATGATTTGAATGTTATAATGAAAAAAGAAGAAGACAACTATGTAGGAATGATTCAATACGTACCAATTGAATATAGCTTTGCCGAAGGTAAAAACATGTACTTTATTCAATGCATATGGGTCAACGGCTACGATGAAGCCTTCGGATCCAAGCAGAGAAAGGGCTATGGCACAGAGCTTCTTAATAAAGCAATCGAAGATGTTATGGATAAGGGTGCTGATGCGATTGTTGCCTGGACATTTAAGAATGATGACTGGCTGCCGGCTTCCTGGTATGAAAGACAAGGCTTTGAGCTGATAGATACAGAGCTCTGCTATGAATTACTGTGGAGGCCTTTTAAGGATGTAGAACCTCCAAGATTGATCAGGAGAAGGGCCTTTCCCGAATATAAAAAACCAACTGTCTCGCTGTTTGTAAATGGTTGGTGCCAATCGTGCAATAAGCTGCATGATATAGCACTGGGGATAGCCAAAGAATACGGAGATAAGATTGATATAATTGAATACGATACTTCTGATAGAGAAGTATTCACGAAATATGGAATAATGGATGGGATTTTTGTAAACGATAAAGAAATTATTTTTGTTGGAAATCCAATAGATGATGATATGAGAGCAGCAATAAACGATCTGCTTGTTAAATAGTAATATAAAGATACGAGATACGAGATTCGAGATGCGAGGAAAGCTTGGGCATTCCTTACGGGTCCTGGTACGGGTAACACGGAACACACGGATGTTACACGGAATTCCTACGGAATTACACGGTTAATAATTATATACTATATAGCTACATTAGTGAATTTCGATACATGCTTCGTTATCGACAATTATTTATGTATCAGAATATTTTACCCAACCGTGTGTTCCGTGGATTTCAGTGTTTTTCCGCAGGAAATCCGTGTTACCCGTTCCTATACTCTTAAGGAATACCCGGGCTTTCCTCGTATCTCGCATCTCGTATCTGACGTAATTCTTAAGAAAGTTGTAAGATTTATAGCAAGTGTTTTGTTAAATTTGCCTGCTATTATTCTTATAAAGGCAGGTGATTTGTATGAACAATAATGAAAAAGCAATGGAGGGCAGACCTTATGGATAAGCTGAATGTATTGGTATGTGATGATGATAAAGCCATAGTCGACGCTTTGGAGATATATCTAAAGCAGGAAAACTACGGTGTAGTGAAGGCATACAATGGAACCCAGGCGCTTAAGGCCATATCTGAACAGAAAATCCATCTTATACTGCTGGATGTAATGATGCCGGAAATGGATGGATTGTCAGCGACAATCAAGATACGTGAAGAACAAAACATTCCTATTATTATTCTGTCGGCGAAATCGGAGGATACCGATAAGATAGCAGGCCTGAACTTTGGTGCGGACGATTATGTGACCAAGCCCTTCAATCCAATGGAGCTTATGGCAAGAGTAAAGTCGCAGATGCGGCGTTATACTGCACTTGGCAGTATGGTCCGGAAAAGCAGTGTTTTAAGAACAGGCAGCCTGGAGCTTGATGAGGAAGCCAAGGAGCTGCGTGTGGATGGAGAAATTATCAGGCTTACTGCTACGGAATACGGAATTCTACTGTTCCTTATGAAAAACATAGGACACGTGTACTCTATTGAACAAATTTATGAAAATGTGTGGAATGAGCCGTCATTTTCAGTTGAAAACACAGTTGCGGTGCATATAAGACGCATCAGAGAGAAAATAGAGATCAATCCGAAGGAACCGAAATATTTGAAGGTGGTGTGGGGTATTGGATATAAAATTGAAAAACATTAAATATGCTGCGGGTACAAAGGCTGTAGCTGTAATTCTGATATGGCTGTGCTTTCTGAGTGCAGTTGGAAGCGGTGTATTCCTGTTAGAAAACAGGGAAATTGCATACAGTGACAGTTATTATGATACATATAAATTTAAAAATGAATTTGGGAGACTGGTCCACAATGTCGTAGAGGCAAACATCAAGTTAAAGAATGTCGAAAGCATAAAAGCTTCAGGACGGACTGAAAAATTTATAGCAGAAGATATTGAGCGGTTTTACAGCATAGAAAACAGATTATCCGGAATGGTAAATTTTATGTTTTATATAAAGAATTCGCCAACAGGAGAGATAATAACAAATATTATTGATGCTGCACCGGAAGCATTAATAAAAAAACAGCCCGGCAATATCTATTTTAGCCAATGGAAGTCAAAGTATGATTTACCCATGTATAGGAATGAAATAGAGAAAATGCTCTTTGGTACGAACTATGAGGTCTATGCTGCAGTATTGCAGCCACTGAAGCAAGGAGACATTTTTTATGATGTTTTTGTGAACTATTCAAGAATTAAAGAGATGTCATTAAAGGTTTATATGTTGATGGTTTCATCATTGGTCCTGCTTGTAATTGCTGCCGCTTATCTTGCTATTGTTGCGGGGCGCAGAGAAAAGGGTGGAGAGATAGTTTTCACAAATGTGGACAGTATCTATACCGATGTGCATACATTATTGGTTCTTATTGCTGCTTTTCTGTCGGTGATGATAGTGGTGAATGTCTCCGGATCGTGGGATATAGCAGCGTGGGTGTTTCCTTTTATTGTATTGAGTGTGGATGTATTTATAGGCATATCCTATGTACTGTCTATGATCAGGCAGATAAAAGCAAGAACGATCTTCAAAAATACATTGATTGCGGTCTTATATAAGAAATTGAAGGTACTTGCCAGGCTATGCTTTGAAGGAAAGCTCTTCAGAGCATCAACGTTGCTTTTTCTTCTAGCCTATGGGTTAATAAACGGAATATTCTTTGCTCTCGGGACAAATGTACGCAGCAATTATCAAATACCTGTAATTTTCAGCCTGTTTCTAGCCTTTAATGCTGCTGTAGTATATTTTTCGGCAAAGGCACTCTTATCCCTGTCACAAATAATTAAGGCAGCAAAGGAAATTTCTTCAGGTAATCTGGATTATGCACTGAACAGCTCTGAAATATCAGTAGCTTTCTCAAGCCTGGCAGAAGACATCAAGAACATACAGGGAGGAATGAAAAAAGCAGTTGCCCAGGCGATTAAAGGGGAGCGGATGAAAACCGAGCTTATAACCAATGTATCCCATGATTTGAAAACGCCGCTGACCTCCATAGTTAATTACGTTGGATTGCTTAAGAATGAGGATTTGAATAATCAAAGGGCCGAGGAGTATGTAAGTATTCTGGAAGAGAAGTCCGGGAGGCTTAAGCAGCTTATTGAAGATTTAGTCGAAGCAAGTAAGGCTTCCAGCGGCAGCCTGCAGGTCAATGCAGAGAAAGTGGATTTGCATGAGCTTGTCATGCAGGCTTGCGGCGAGTATGAGGAAAAAATAAAGGAGGCAGAGCTGGATATCCGGATTAATGCTGAAGAAAAGAACACTTACATATATGCTGACGGTAAACAAATGTGGCGTATAATTGAAAATCTTTTCTCCAACGCTATAAAGTACTCAATGCCTCAATCCAGGGTATATATCAATTTAGCAGCGGGTAGTGAGCATGGTTCACTTACGATAAAGAATATATCTGCTTTTCCCCTGGATATTCCTCCGGAACAATTGACTGAGCGTTTTGTGCGGGGAGATGTATCAAGAACCACTGAAGGCTCAGGCCTGGGGCTTTCTATTGCACAAAGCCTGACAGCTCTGCAGGGAGGAAGCTTCAAAATAGAGATTGACGGGGATTTGTTCAAGGTCAACGTAGAAATTCCTCTTTGGATGGAAAAGCCATGATTTTCATGGCTTTTTTTCTTTCGGTTCATTTTACGGTATAATTATGTATTTTTTCGGATTGTTTAGAAAATTCTATTAAGTTACTATGAAAATATAATAAAGGCTTCTATTGAAGCATTATAATAAATTAGAGGGGGATGTCCAAATGAAAAAGTATCTTGCTATTGTTTTAATTGTGTTAATGCTTTTTTCTGTGGCTGGATGTGCAGCTAAAACAGCAGAGGCACCGGCTAATACTGAACCAACCGGCACGCCTGATAGTGAACCGGCATCAAAATCACTGGTTGTTTACTGCCCACATCCTGTAGAATTCATAAACCCAATTATAAGTGAATTTGAAGCCAGTACAGGTATTCAGGCAGAAGTAATAACAGCCGGCACAGGAGAACTGTTAAAAAGAGTGGAAGCTGAACAGGCAAATCCTTTAGGCGACGTTTTCTGGGGAGGATCTCTTTCAACCATATCTCCTAAAATGGAATTATTCGAAAACTATCTGTCGGCAAATGAGGGTGCAGTATTTGACGACTGCAAGAATACCGAAGGTATGATGACAAGATTCACTGTAATTCCAAGCGTACTTATGATAAATACAAAGCTCATAGGCGATATCGAGGTTAACGGCTATGAAGATGTTCTAAATCCGGCACTTAAGGGCAAAATTGCCTTCGCCGATCCTTCAAAATCCTCATCCTCCTTTGAGCATCTTGTAAATATGCTTTATGCAATGGGTAATGGCGATACTGACAGTGGATGGGATTATGTAACGAAGCTTAGCAAACATCTTGATGGAAAGCTGTTAAGCGGTTCATCTGCAGTATATAAGGGTGTTGCTGATGGAGAATACACTGTAGGCCTTACATTTGAGGAAGGTGCAGCGAAATATGTAAAGGATGGAGCACCTGTCAAGGTTGTATACATGGAAGAGGGAACAATATCAAAGCCTGATACCGTACAGATAATAAAGGGAGCAAAGAATATGGACAATGCAAAGACCTTTATTGACTTTGTAACCAGCAAGGAAACTCAGACACTTATAGCAAATGAACTCTGCAGACGTTCGGTAAGAAACGACGTACCTGCCGGAAATGGTCTGACTCCAACCAGTGAAATGAAATTAATAACAGATGATCCGAACGTTGTAAATCCTAACAAACAGGTATGGCTTGATAAATTCAAGGATATATACACAAGCAACTAATAATGTGTTTCGCACAAAACATATATAGGATCTTTGTTGCAGAATAAATTGACAATATATAAGCTCGCAACTTTCAAAAATGTTGTGAGCTTATATTATCGGAGGGAATAAAATGAGCGTTGCAATAAGTATAGAAAACGTTGTAAAAAAATATGACAAATTAACCATCATACCAAATCTCTCAATAGATGTTGAGAACGGAGAATTTTTTACGTTGCTTGGACCTTCAGGCTGTGGGAAAACAACCCTTTTAAGAATGATTGCAGGCTTTAATACGATAGAGGGGGGTAGCATAAAGTTTGATGATTCTGTAATAAATGATATACCTGCCCATAAAAGAAATATAGGTATGGTATTTCAAAACTATGCTATTTTCCCACACCTTACAGTAAAAGAAAATGTCGAATATGGTTTAAAGCTTCGTAAAATTCCCAAAGAAGAGTTTAACAGAAAAATTGCAACTATACTTGAAACTGTGAGAATAGATGAATACAAAGACAGACTTCCCGACAAGCTTTCAGGGGGACAGCAGCAGCGTGTTGCACTTGCACGCGCAATAGTTATACATCCAAGCGTACTGCTTATGGATGAACCTCTCTCGAATCTTGATGCAAAGCTTAGGCTTGAAATGAGAGGTGCAATAAGGGACATTCAAAAAGAAGTAGGAATAACAACAGTATATGTCACCCATGACCAGGAGGAAGCTCTTGCAATATCTGACAGAATTGCAGTAATGAAGGATGGAGCTATACAGCAGTGCGGAAAACCCACAGACATATATACAAGGCCTGCAAATGTGTTTGTATCAACCTTTATTGGCTCTTCAAACCTTCTGAAAGGTAAAATACAGCTTGAGGTCAAGGGCAGATATGTAGTTTTCAGAGATGGCTATAGAGTACTTATGGACAATCTTATAGAGGATATTGTGGATGGACAGGATGTAATAGTTTCTGTAAGACCCGAGGAGTTTTCAATCGAAAATTCAGGAATCAAAGCTTATATAAAATCAAGTACTTTCTTTGGAAGGTATAACAATTATGAAATTACATTTGAAGAGGATATGGTCTTGGATGTGCAATTAAACTGCGAGCTTACACAGGATTTAGGGCATGAAGTGAATTTCTTCAAGAAAGGTGATATTATACACATTGTTCCTAATGCGGCAAAGATCAATGTATTTACTGAAGATGGTGAACAAAGTCTAATCAAGGATGTGAGAAAATATGGCCAGGCATAAATTGAAATTTGATTTTTGGACTATCGTAACAATTTCCATAGCGCTTCTATTTGCATTATTCCTTGTATATCCTTTGTTTGCCCTATTTATAAGCAGCTTTAAGGATCCGGCAACAGGAGTGTTTACATTCAACAACTTTATAAAGTTCATCAGCAAAAAATACTATTACCAGGGGCTTCTCAACAGTTTTAAAGTAACAACCTGTGTAACCATTCTTGCAATATTAATAGGCGCACCGATGGCCTATATTATGAATGTCTTTAAAATCAAGAAAAAAGGGCTTGTAGAAGTCTTAGTGATAATTTCAATGCTTTCTCCACCTTTCATCGGAGCTTATTCATGGGTGCTTTTAAGTGGAAGAAGCGGAGTAATAACCAAGTTTTTTGAGAACACCTTCGGGATACATACACCCACTATATATGGTTTTACCGGTATATTGCTGGTTTTAACTCTTAAGCTCTATCCATTTATTTACCTTTATGTATCGGGAGCATTAAAAAAGATAGACGCATCCTTGGGTGAAGCCGCTGAAAGCCTTGGCTGCAGTCCTGTAAAAAAAGCTGTTACATTGATACTTCCTCTTATTCTCCCAACTCTTCTTGCAGGCTCCTTGCTGGTATTTATGAATGCACTTGCTGACTTTGGCACTCCAATGCTGATAGGGGAAGGATATAATGTTATGCCGGTATTAATTTATTCTGAATTTATCAGTGAAGTAGGCGGCCAGGCGAATTTTGCGGCAGCAATGGCAACCATAATGGTAATAATAACTGCACTCCTATTTATGGGTCAGAAATATGTAGTTAATAAAAAGTCATTTACCATGAGTTCCTTAAGACCTATACAGGCAAAGGAGATAAAAGGCTTTAAGGGAGTATTGGCTCATATATTCATTTACGGTGTTGTGTTTTTGTCAATAATACCTCAGATTACTGTTATTTACACCTCACTTTTAAATACGAGAGGCTCAATGTTCACATCGGAGTTTTCGTTAAAAAGCTATAGAACGGTATTCAAAAACCTTGGAAGCTCTATTACGAATACTTACATATTTGGGCTCATTGCAATTGTACTGATAATCCTTCTGGGGATGTTCATTGCCTACATATCTACAAGAAAGAGAAATATGTTTACTTCGTTAATAGATACAATAACGATGTTCCCATATATCATACCCGGCTCGGTACTTGGAATCACACTACTTCTTGCATTCAATAAAAAGCCTTTGATACTAAGCGGAACATTTATTATCATGATAGTTGCATTTGTAATAAGAAGACTTCCCTATACCCTGCGTTCAAGTGCCGCAATACTTTACCAGATAAGCCCAAGCATAGAGGAGGCTTCTATAAGCCTTGGCTGTTCCCCTGTTAAAACCTTTTTCAAGGTTACATCAATAATGATGCTTCCAGGAGTAATGGCCGGAGCTATACTAAGCTGGATTACAGTAATAAATGAACTTAGTGCATCAGTAATACTTTATACCGGTGGCACGAGAACCATGTCGGTAGCAATATATGCAGAGGTCATAAGGGCAAGCTATGGTACAGCTGCTGCGCTGTCTACAATTCTAACGGTTACAACAATAATATCACTATTAATATTCTTCAAGCTTTCAGGAAATAAGGAGGTTAATATTTAATCATATATTAAGGGGGTAAACATGAAAAAGTACGCAGGTTATCTTATAGTATCGGATTTGGACGGTACCTTAATCGATTCAAAGCAGGGCATATCAAAACATAATATTGATGCAATATCTTCATTCATTGATAATGGTGGTTTGTTTGCAGTTGCTACAGGAAGGACAGAACTCAATGTTCTTCCTTATATAAAGCACATTAGAGTAAATTGCCCCTGTATACTATATAATGGTGCAATGATTTATGATATAAACAATAATGCTTATATTAAATCTGTTTTTCTAAACAAGACACAGCTTTTGGAACCATTAAAGGAAATACTTGAGAAGTATGAAAGCTTATGTATGCAGATTTTTGTTCAAGGGAAAATGTATATAGTCAGCGGCAAGGATAATATTGATCCTCTTGTTATAAAAGAAAGCCAGTCTTATGAAGTTGTGCATATTGATGATATTATAAATGAGAAATGGGTAAAGCTGTTGTTTGCTGATACAAATCATAATTTACAGCAGGTACAGCAGTTTTTGCACAATAGAATGCCCACAGGGACAATTCACAGCGTTTTCTCTACATCAACCTACCTTGAATTGTTTACAAGCGGTGTATCAAAGGGCAGTATGCTTGAATACTTAATAGAAATCACAGGGGTAAAGAGGGAAAGGGTAATTGCGATAGGCGATTACTGCAACGATATTGAAATGATAAAAGCTGCAGGGCTTGGTGTTGCTACTGGCAATGCTCATCTACTATTGAAGGAAACGGCAAATATCACTACAGTAAGCAACGATGAGCATGCGATTTATAATTTGATAAACAAGATACTACCTGTTCATGCAAATATGCTAGACAAAAATAAAGTTTTGCACTTTACAGATGAAAAGAATGATTGTATTAAAAGACCCATGACTATGTGATTTTAGTCATGGGTTTTATCCAATATATTTTTATGAATTATACAGCCCCTTGATTTTATGAATTCGGTCGGGGAAGTCAAGGTATATTTTTTAAATACACTGCAGAAGTGCTTATATTCGCTGAAGCCGGTTAATTCGGAAACCTCATACACACGGTATTTTCCCTCGTTTAACAATTCTATTGCCTTTTGAACCCTGTATTTGTTAAGCACATCAAGGAAAGTCTGATCTGTTATATCTTTAAACTTTCTGCTCAGATAGCTTGTACTGACACCAAGATTATTTGATATTGACTCTATGCTTATCCTCTGGTTATAATTCATTTTTATCTGATTTAGAGCTTCATCCACATAATAGTTATGCTCACTGTCTGAAAAAATAAATACATCCAGATTGACCAGCTCTATGTCATCGCTGATTTTTGCTTTATCTATCAGGCTGTTCAAAACCTTTTTTCTATCAGAATCTTTTTTAATCTTTTCAATTATATCAGCAAGCTTGTGCTTATCAACAGGTTTTAGCAGATACTCAGAGACATTCAGAGAGATTGCCTGTTTTGCATATTCAAACTCAGAATAGCTGGTTAGTATAATGCTGTAGAAGCAATTGTTCGTAAGAGCTTTCTCAAGCATTTCTATTCCATCCATTACAGGCATTTTTATATCAGTAATAACCAGGCCCGGTCTGTGTTCTTCTATTAATCTCAGCCCCTCAAGCCCGTTATCGGCATCCCCTGCGATTATACATCCCATGGACAGCCAGTCTATTGTATGAATAAGGCCCTTTCTTATTATATCTTCATCTTCAACTATTAACACTTTCAGCATAATCAGCACTCCTTTTAACGGGCAGATTCAAGCTTACGACAATACCGGAATTCTCCCGTATTTGAATTTTTAATCCATAGGCATTTCCGTACATAAGCTGTATTCTTCTGTGAACATTAAACAAACCGATATAAGCTGAATCGTTTTTCTCCTGCGCCAGCAGCTTCTGTATTATTTCCAATTGTTCTGCTGCCATTCCAACTCCATTATCAGATATCTCTATAATAAGGTTATCCCGGGCAAAACCTGTCTTTATATCCACAGACAGCTCCATTCTGTCCCCAAAACCGTATTTAATGGCATTTTCTATTATTGGCTGTATTATAAGCTTTGGAACAACACAATCAGCTGCTCTTTCGTCAACTTCAATATTATAGTTAAACCGTTTGCCAAAGCGGTATTTTTGTATCATCAGATAGTTTTCTGTATATTCAATATCCTCACCCAGAGTAACATTGTGTATATTATTGTTTATGCTGTAACGAAGCAGTGCCGAAAGGTTTAATATTACATTGTTCACAGAGGAGGGGTCCATTGCCGACATGCATCTTATCATTTCCAGTGTGTTGAACAAAAAGTGGGGGTCAAACTGAGATTCCAGCTGCTTTATTTCTGATAAAATATTCTGTGTTGCCTTTTCCTTATTGACCTCAATTAGATTTTTTATGTCAACCAACATTTTGTTATAGGATTCCGCAATTATCTGAAATTCATCTCTTGTATTGATATTAAGAGCTGCTTCAAGGTTCCCATTTTGTACATTGCTTATTCCCTCAATTATATCATCAATTGCTCTGGTCTTGCTGTCAGCTATCTTTTTTGCAGAAACGTGCATTGTCAAGGAAAGAGTAATAAACAGTATTATAAGCAGTACTCCTACCAATATGAAAATTGAAGTAATGTAACCTATGGATGTAATTGTGTAGACACTGATATTGCCGTCAAGTATTTGAGATTTGACCATATACTGGCTGTCATTACCCGATTTGATAAAACCGGGCATGCCTTTGAAGCTGTCATTTATTTTTCCGAATTTGTTGGTCAGGAGTTTATTTGTGGTGGACACTACATTGGTATATTTATCAGTAATTGCAGCATCAACAGAAAAGTTTCTGCTGATAATCCTGGATATATCCTCCTCATGCAAATCAAAGGTAACATATCCTGATATATTACCATTCTTTATTATTGCTTTTCCCACAGACAGAATCTGTTTTGAGGCGATATCATAGGATTGCTTTTCAATAACGGTTTGATTTGGGGTATCAAGCATTCTTCTTGTTATCCCCCAGGAAAACATATTTTCCTTCAGAGCATATTCGGGAATTTTTTTTGTGCTTGCAATAATGGGGTTCATATCCTTGTCAAAAATAAAAAAGTTACACCTTACATCCTTTGAATTTACGAAATTATAGAGCTTCTGGTATGTGATACTGTTATCATGAGAGTTTATGTCTTCCATAATATTATCCTGCTCTGAAATGCTGTATGCTTCGGCTATATAGGAAGACACTATACTTTCTATTCTTTGTGATATTTCATTGTTGATATCGTAATTTTGCTTGATAACAGTTCTATACCATATGAAAAAGGAAAACATGTAGCTTGAAAATGTAATGATTATGACCGGAATCAATGCGTAAAGAGTAAAGGTTCTTCTTATATCATCCTTAAAATGTTTGAACTTGCCATTTTCCATAAACACTGCTCCTCTGGAACTGATAAATATTTTTAATGCATATAACTATATTTTAGAATAAATAGTGAAGTTGTACAACCTGATTACTTTATTCATGCTCTCATGTATATTTCCATATGTTATAATCAAAGAAAATATATTGTAAGGAGATTGTACAGTGGATAGCAGGCAGGATGGGCTTAAGATAATAAAGCCAAGGTTTGTAAAAGGAATTGAAAGTATTTGTATCGAGGTTACTGACATTAAGAATGAAGACAGCTTTAAAGAGGGCTGCATATCTGACTGTAAAATTGAGAATCAGTCGGCTGATCATGTATGCTTTGACGGAGTAGTCTTGAAAAATGTTGAGTTCAAAGCAGTATCATTGAATTCATTGGAGGTTACCGATGTACGGTTTGAGAACTGTGACTTGTCAAATGCGGATTTCAGTGGTGCAATTATTCACAGGACAGAGTTTGTTAATTGTAAGCTCATGGGTATGAACCTCAGCGGTGCAACACTGCAGAATGTTTACATAGAAAAATGCAATGGTAAATTTGCTTTAATGAGTCTGGTCAATATGAAAAAGGTTATATTCGAAGAAAGCATTTTTGAAAACAGTAACTTCCAAAACAGCCGTTTTGACAAGGTGCAGTTCAGGAAATGCAATTTCCGGCTGAGCCAGATGTCAGGGACAAGTCTGGAGGGGATAGACTTGAGTAATTCTGATGTTGAAGGCTTGGGTATACAGCTGGAGGATCTCAGGGGAGCAATTGCGTCTCCCATGCAGGCAATAGACTTTTCAAAATTGCTGGGACTTGTGATAAGCGTATGATCAGATTGAGAGGAAATATATGAAGAAAAAGTACTTCTTTGGCAAGGGAGGTCTCGTCTGTAGCCGAGGCCAAGCTTGAAGTAGGTGGCTTTACCACCCATGGTGCAGTTATAGACAGATACTCTTGATTCGGTGGTTTGTCATTAGCCTCAGTGGCAAATATAGCTTATATATTTGCCACTTTTATTGAAAAGGTTTGGGCTTAACTTATATACACGGTTCATCTATAATTAAAGATAGAGAACAGATAAAAGCGGAGATAGAGGTAGTATATGGTTACACTGACATACCGGCAAAGAAACATAATTGCATATCTGGCACAGAACAGCGGTTATTTGACCATAAAAAACATGGCCGGTCATTTTGATGTCAGCGAAAGAACCATAAGGTATGATTTGGATGTTATCGAAAACTATTTAAAAGAGAATAAGCTCATTAAAAAACCGAAGCTGGGTGTCAAGCTTGACTGCAGTGCAGAAGAAAAAGAATTACTTATGAGAATGATTCAAAGCCTTGATTGTAAAGTACTTTCTCCTGGAGAACGGGTTTATTTGATAATAATCTATTTAATCTGCGCTGACCCGGGGATTACCATAGAGAGATTGGCGGAAAAGCTTTATGTAAACAAAAATACAATCCTTGCAGATCTCAATACCGCTGAGGATAAAATAAAAGCATTCGGGCTCTGCATGAATAAGAAGTCTCGTTTTGGCATCATTTTAGAGGGAGAGGAGGAATGTATCAGAAACTTTTTTGTATACAGCTACTATGAAGGTATGAAAAATGCACTGATAACTAATGACGACTTAAAGGATTTATTGAAATGTGATTGGGATAGTATTACAGCTGCCATAAAATTAATGGAAGAGAATCTGGATATTCGGTATTCAGATTCATCCGGCCAGGAACTGGAATTGTGTATAGGCTATATCATCATGCGATCCCAGCATAACAGACATATAGAATATAGTGATGAAATTTTAAATAAGTACAGAACTAAAAGAGAGTTTGAGATGCTTTTGGGTAATAAATATCTCGACAAAACAGCTTTGAATGAAAGTGATATCTGCTACATCCTTAAGCTCTTTATGGGCGCTAAGATCGTGTATTCAATCGATACAGGAGACTATATGGAGGAAAGCAGTGAAGCAAAAATTTTATCCAAGCAAATCATACAAGATGCGGAAGAGTACTTGGGTTTGGATTTTTCTAATGATTTTGCATTTATTAACGGTTTGGCAATCCATTTAAAAGTGGCAGTTCATAGAATCAGAAGCGGTCTGTTTATCGAGAATCCATTGACGGAGCAGATAAAATATAGGATCACCTTTATTTACGAAATGACAAAAAAGATACTGGGCAAGTACTCAAAAATTATTAATATTACTTTCCCGGAGGAAGAAATTGCATTTATCGCGATGCACATTGGGGCTGCCTTTGAAAAAAGCACACAAGATGGGTTTATGCCCAAGGTTCTGGTGATCTGCGGAAGCGGATATGCGACTGCAGGAATATTAAGAACAAGATTGAATATTATGCTTCCGGAGCTTAGGCTGATCGGACCGGCAAATATACATGAGGCAGTCAGAATAGCAAAGGAAGCGGATATTGATTTTGTCATATCTACAGTGAATTTCAATATGGAAGGCTGTACTGTAATAAGAGTAAACCCTTTGCTGGATGTAGAGGATCTTGAGAATATCAAAAAGAATATCTATATACATACCTACAGCAAGCAGAGTAAATATCTTGCTAACAGATACAAGGATCATTCCAACAATAGGCATGCCATTCAAGATATTATTCCAATCGAACATACGCGCTTTAATGTGGAGACCAATGATTGGCGGCAGGCAATAAGAATTGCGTCTGAGCCTCTGATAAAAAGGAAGTATATCACTTTGGAATATGTGGCGGCAATGATCAAAGCAGTTGAGGAACTGGGCCCATATATGGCCTTTATCCCGGGAATAGCCATGGCCCATGCATCACCGGAAGCCGGGGTAAATAAAGAATGTATCAGCATGATTAACCTTAAAAAGGAAATTGAACTGGGTGACAATCATAAGGCCAGGGTTAAAACCATTGTCGTTTTCGCAGCAAGTGAAAGCAGTACTAATATACTCACTTCCTTAGTCAATATCTTGGAAAAGGATGATAATATAGAAAAGTTCAAGAAGGCAGCCAGTTATGAAGAAATAAAGCTGTTAAATCAAGCAAGAGATTTGCAGGGGGCGTAAAATGAAAGAAATCATAGGCAAAAGAAATATGAGGGTAATGGTTGAAGCAAGTGACTGGGAACATGCGATCCATGAAGCAGGAATGCTGCTCATGCAGTCAGGAAGTATCAAGGATACATATATTCAGAAAATGATTGACTCTGTAAAGACGCTGGGGCCGTATATCGTAATAGCACCAGGGATTGCAATAGCGCATGCAAGACCGGGAGAAGAAGTGCTAAAATCCGATATGAGCATTATTACTTTAAAAACCCCTGTTAGCTTTGGCAATAAACAAAATGATCCGGTTTCTATAGTATTTGCTTTTGCCGCAGAAGAGGATACGAAGCATTTATCTCAGCTGTCAATTCTTGCGCAGCTGTTGTCTGACGAAAAGAAAATATGCAAAATCATTGAAACGGATAAAGAAGAGGTACTATACACGCTTATAAATTCTTAGTAAACATTTAGAGGATATGTTGATGCATAAGCATATTCTTATCATATATAACAGCAATTCAGAAGAGAAATCTAAAAGTGAGGCTCTATAGAGAGCTTCATAGGGTATACGTTTCCGGATACGTAACAACCAAAGATCCCATTCTGGGAAAAGCTGCATTGCTTTGTCATATAAGACAAGAGCTTGATATGCTATTCTCCCGATTAGGAGATCAGAAGCAATTTAATAATGGTCAAGGAAACATTTACGCGAGATTTGAATCAGGGATGCAAAATGCTTTTCGCGAAATGTATGGATGGAGGAGTTTTGATGAAAAGAGTTAGTGTGTTGGCTGTATGTGGCTTTGGGGTGGGATCTTCCATGATACTAAAGATGAAGATTGATGATATTGTGAAAGCCCATGGGCTGGATGCGGAGGTCTTGACAGCAGATGTCGGAACCGCAGCTGCGACTCCTTGTGATGTTATATTCACATCCGGTGAATTAGAAGCCTCATTAAAGGAACAAACCCAGGTTCCGATAGTTGCCATTCACAATTTTGTTAATAGGAAGGAAATTGAAGAAAAGGGATTACCTATTCTAAAGATGCTTAGTGGTGCAATATAAGTAACTAAATATATATTAGGAGGTAAAGCTAATGACCAATTTTTTAGACTTCATTATTAATCAAGTATTTAGGGAGCCGGCCATTTTCCTGGGAATTATTGCGTTAGCGGGACTTGTTATCCAGAAAAAGAATCTGTCTGACACCATCAAAGGGACTATGAAGACTATCATAGGTGTTGTCATATTAACTCAGGGGACCTCTATATTGGTAAATTCCATTTTACCCTTATCCGATGCGTTTAATGAACTGTACCAAATTCCGGGAGAACAAATAAAAGCCTTGGGTGCAGATCAACTCATTGCAACCTATGGCTCTGAAATCAGCTTATCAATGGTATTGGCATTTATTATCAATTTGATTGTAGCACGGTTTACGAAGTGGAAAAATGTGTTCTTAACAGGCCATATGTTATTCTGGTTTCCCTTCATATTCATAGCCTGTGGGGTAGAAATGGGATTAAGCGGGTCAAGCTTGGTGACCCTGGCAACCTTATGTACGGCAGCTTATATCATTATCACACCGGCAATAATAAAGCCCTATGTGAGAAATGTCATTGGAGATGATTCTTTCACCTTGGGGCATCCGACAGTGGGCTTGTCTCTATTGGCCGGTTTTATAGGAAAAATATTCGGAGACAAGAGCAAATCAACTGAAGACATGAAGTTTCCCAAGCAGATGGAGTTTTTAAAGGAGATTACCATCACATCGTCCATTGTAATATTCCTGGTTTATATTGTCGTAGGCCTGATGCTGAGTGCTGAGCAAGTGGCAAAGGTCTACAGTGAGGGAACCAATCTGGTTATCTATTCGGTAATGAAAGGGGTACTGTTTGGTGCCGGGTTAACCGTACTGCTGACAGGAGTACGTATGATGCTTACAGAAATTCTGCCGGCATTCAAAGGGATTTCGGATAAGATAATTCCAAACGCTGTTCCGGCTTTGGACTGCCCGATAATTTTTCCATATGCCCCCAATGCGGTTCTCATAGGCTTTTTGGTTTCTATGGTAACATCCATTATCACTTTGGTAATACTTGGCAGAGCTGGGGTATTTATGTATGCCGTATTGCCCCTTACAATCACTTGCTTCTTTGAAATAGGAACAGCCGGAGTCATAGCCAACGGGACCGGAGGCCGGAGAGGCGCCATATTGGGAACTGCCGCAGCCGGTATTGTGATGATCCTTTTAGTCGGCTTCTCAGTACCTCTGTTAAAGACAACCGTATCAGACTGGATATTGATATTCGGAGGGAATGATTTCTCCCTGTGGGCAATCATAGTAAGAGGAGTAGGAAAGTTATTCGGCATGTAATGGAGGCGACATAAGGATGAGTCAATATGTTGGTTTTTACTTTAATCATATCAAAGAAATAATAGAAAAAGTTCAGAAAACTCAAATGGAAAAAATATCTGAGGCCGCGGATACGATGGCTGAAGCAATTGAGCAAGGGAATTCCATATTTGTATTCGGAGCTTCTCATGCAGGTATTCTGGCAGAAGAATTAACCTATAGGACCGGTGGGCTTGCATTAGTGAATCCAATTTTTAACTCCGCTATTATGCTGAATACCAGGCCGATTGTTATGACTTCCGCCATGGAAAGGCTGGACGGATACGGGAAAATCATATTGGAGGGTACTCCCATAAAGAAGGGTGATGTGCTGCTTATCCATTCCGTGTCGGGAAGGAATTCGATAGCTGTTGAAATGGCTCTTGAAGCAAGAAAGAAGGGTATCAAGGTAATTGCTCTTACCAACCTGAACTATTCCCGTAATGTGAGTCCAAGGCATGGTTCAGGGAAAAAGCTCTATGAAGCTGCAGATATAGTTATAGACAATAACGGAGATTTTGAAGATTCCTGCGTAGAGCTTGAAGGATTGGATCAGAGGGTGGCACCCACATCCACAGTTATCGGGGCTTTAATTGTCAATTCAATCATCATCCATGTGGTTGAAAAGCTGATGCATAAAGGAATAACTCCGCCGGTATTCCACAGCGCCAATGTAGACGGCGGAGATGAGTTTAACAATAAAATATTCGAGCAATATAAGGAAAGAATCTTCTATATGGGTTAAGCCGGAAAAATCTCTCCCTTGGTTTCAAGGGAGAGATTTTCATTAGCATACTAATGGTTGTTTTCCATATATGCCCGAAAAGCCAATCCGCTGATAAAAGCATTGGTTTCTACAGCATCCGTACCTTCAGAAAGCACACAGAGTATAAAAGGTTTGGGGGCATAGATAATACCGGCATCATGGGTTATTCCCGTATCTTCCCCTGTTTTATGCGCAACTGCAACCTCTTCGTCCAGCTTCGCAGGAAGCTTGTGACTAAATTGCTGCAGTTTGAGGATATCAAGCATTTGCCTGCTCGCAGCAGATGAAATGAGCTTTCCCTGCCACATCATCTCAAACAGCATGCCTATATCTTTTGCTGATATTACATTTCTTGACCCTTTTTTATCGGCTTCCATGTCAAAAAGAAGGCGGCCTAGAAATGTGTTTTTCAGACCTAATTCCTGCATATAGCCGTTGATATTATCAAAGCGTAAACGCTTTACCAACATATTGGTGGCAGTATTATCGCTTAGAATGATCATAAGCTTGCACAGGTCTTCCACTGTTACCTCCAACCCGCTGTGCATGTACGAAAGGGCACCGCAGGAGGGCATTTTATCATCATCGCATAGTGTCATCACTTCATCTTTAGAGATCGTTCCAATTTCCATCTGATGGAACGCCTCAACAAGGACCGGAACCTTTATCACACTGGCGGATATAATGCTTTTTTTCTCATTGAAAGATAGAGTTCCGCCTGTAGTAAGGCTTTTGTAGTATACTCCAACCGTACCTTTCAGCTTTTTTATATTGTCATATAAGTAGCTTTCAAACAAAATGCATTCCCCTCCATTTTTGAAATAGTCCATATATTTTCATGACTATAATACCATATTATTTGACACTCCCACAGCTAAAGCAATGGGATTCTTGAGTGATTAAACCGAAGTGCATTTCTGCTATCGGAGTATGACCTCAAGCTCAGGGTATGCCATTACCCCTCCTGAACCAGTGCATTGACAGCTATTTGCTGTTGCAGCTCAGGCTGATAGACTTTTACCGTCTATCACAGGTGCATGTATGATGTTTATTGCACCCAATCGATCTCTATGGGTTTTATAACCACATGAGCACTGGTATTCCCTATCCTTTGCTTTATTTAGAGTTCCACACTTAGGACATAGTTGGCTTGTATGCTTTGGGTCTACATATTCAACAGTAATACCTGCAAGTTTTGCTTTATACTCGATAAATTGTGCCAGACGATAGAATGACCATGTATGCAGATTCTTTTCGTTTTTACGGCTTGTTCTTGCCGTGTTTCTTATATTCGTTAGCTTTTCCATACGAATTGTAGAAACATTGTTTTGAATTGCAAAATCAATGATACTTCTGCTTATTTTATGGTCTTGGTCTTTCATCCAGCGTTGTTCTTTATCGTTCAGCTTGCGAATTGCATCAAGTTTCTTCCCTTTGCCTAACGCTTGGCGTTTTGCTCTGAATTTGCGTTTGATATATTTGTTCATTCTTCCATTACCGAAAAATTTAGTTTTACCTGATTCAGTTACAGCGACCGCAGGAACTTTTAATCCTAAATCAACCCCCATTAATTCACTTCCTATGGATAACTTTTTAGGGATACTTACGCTTATTTGTGCAATCCATTTACCAGATTTTTGAGTTATACGCAATGAGACTGATTTATACTGAAGGTATTCAAGTTGATAATTGGTGGTCAGCATTTTAACAGAGATTCTTTGAGATTTTTCGTTGACGTTAATCGGAAAATTCAAAATACCGTCTCTAAAGCTGTAGTTCTGATTGTTCCATATACAGACAGGTTTTTTAAGGATCGGTACTTTTATTGTCTTTTGTTCTTCAGCAGGCTTTTTTGAATTAACTTTTACTGCTTTGCGATACTTTGAAAATATGCTTTTTGAGTCTCTGATAGCTTGATTCTTGACTGCACTTGGCATATCGGATGGAATATCTTTAGATGAAAGTTTTAGCAATGAGTCGGCAGAAACCATATTGGAAACAATGGTATTGACAGTAGAAATATATTCCGTAGAAATAGCTTTAAGCAGCTTTGCTTGCTCATTATTTGGTATGATTCTAAATTTTACTGTTATATCCATTGTTTCACCCCCTGGTTTTTTGTTCATCGACATAGCGTTTTATGGTTTCGCTAGACACGTTTTCTGCTGTAGATACAAAATAACTTCTTGTCTATATTATACTATTACTACAACGTTATAACAAAATATTTGTGCCATTCATCCCACGGCTAAAGCCGACAAGTATGGTTGAGCTTTCTGGCACTTATCTGTAATAAAGTAGTAGTATAAAAGAAACTCCGGTACCGGGCATATAGAACAAGAGACTATGCACCCGGTACTTTTTATTAAAAAATGACCAAGCGGTCATTGACTGTTGGTTAAATATGTTATATAATGACCATGTGGTCATTTGGTGAAATATAAGGGGGAAATACTTAATGGAACCAATTATTACAATTAAGAATGTAGTAAAAGAATATATAATGGGAGAGGTAAAAATAAGGGCTGCAGACGGGATATCCTTTGAAGTAGGTCAGGGTGAGCTGGTGGTAGTTCTTGGACCCAGCGGAGCAGGCAAAAGCACTGTGCTGAATATCTTAGGCGGAATGGACTTTCCTACTTCAGGAGAGGTCTGGGTCAATGGGAAGGATATAGCAAAATTCAATCAGAATGAACTGACAATGTATAGAAGGAAGCATATAGGTTTTGTATTCCAGTTCTATAATCTTATGCCCAATCTTACTGCGCTGGAGAATGTCGAGATTGCTGCACAAATCTGTGATGACCCTATGGATGCTGCTTCCGTATTGAATGATGTGGGGCTTGGTGAAAGAATGGTCAATTTCCCGGCCCAGCTTTCAGGCGGTGAGCAGCAGAGAGTCTCAATAGCCAGGGCGGTTGCGAAGAATCCAACCTTGCTTCTATGTGATGAGCCTACCGGCGCCCTGGATTATATGACAGGCAAGTCAATACTAAAGCTGCTGCGTGATGTGAACCGTGATTTTAAGAAAACAGTGATGATAATTACCCATAACAGTCCCATTGCCCAGATGGCGGATAAAGTGGTCAGGATCAAGAACGGGAAGGTAGAAGCGGTGGAGTTGAATGAAAACCCTGTACCGATAGAAAGGATTGAATGGTAATGTGGATCTTTTTAAAAAAGTTTTACAGGGATCTGGGAGAATCCAAAGGGCAGTTCGTATCTGTTCTGGCTGTGGTCATTATCGGAGTCATGTTTTATACCGGGCTGAGTTCCGCCCTGGAAGGCCTTTCTGGTGCGGGGGACAGGTATTTTACGGAGTACCGTATGGCAGACATATCGAGCTCTGTATTTCGCGCTCCGGAAGGAGTGATCAAAAGGATCGAGGCTATTCCCGGTGTAAAGCTGGTGACAGGCAGAGTCATACAGGATGTAAGGATAAGCATGGAAGGCCGAAATGCAATGGTAAGACTTATTTCTCTTCCTGATAAAAAAAGGAATGTTGTCAATGACATAATGTTAAAGTCCGGCAGCTATTTTTCAGCCGATTCCGGAAACCAATGCATAGTATCAGAGAATTTTTTCAAAGCCAACAATCTTAAGATGGGACAGACAATCGAACCCATCGTTAACGGGGACCGGGTGAAGCTGAAGGTAGTAGGGACTGCCAAGAGTCCCGAATATACCTATGAAATCCGGGAGGCAAGTGAATTGATACCCGATCCTGAAAAATTCGGTGTAGTTTACGTAAAGAAGTCATACTTGCAGGCAATACTGGATTATAAGGGCTCGGTAAACGATATCAGCGTATTATTGAACCAGGAGGGCGATGTTAAAAAAGTCAGGGAAGAAATGAAAAAAGTGTTGGGACAGTATGGATTGACCAGTACTGTGGAAAAAAAGGACCAGCTCAGCTATAGCATGTTCAGTACGGATGTAAAATCCTTGAAGTCTCTGTCGGCTATTTTCCCGATGCTTTTTTTCATTGCATCTGCGGTGATAATCTATATAACAATGACGAGAATGATTGAGAACCAGCGGACGCTGATGGGGGTTCTCAAAGCCCTGGGTTACAGCAATCTGGATATCATGCTCCACTACCAGACCTATCCTGTACTGGTCGGAGTACTGGGAAGCATTGCCGGGTCGCTGATGGGAGTTTTTGTCGTCGGAGAAGCCTTACTCAGCTTGTTCAATACATTATATAATCTTCCCGCCGTGGAGTCTGCGGTCCGTCCGGGGATGATACTTCCGGCTGCGGTATTGGCACTGTTTTTCTGTGTTTTCGCGGGCTATAATGCGTGCAGGAAGGAGCTCAGACTGGTTCCGGCCGAATCTATGAGGCCGAAGCCTCCTGCCTCCGGCAGAAAAATGTTTCTGGAAAATCTCCGGCTGCTCTGGCGGAATATAAACTTCAGCTGGAAAATTATATTGAGGAATCTTTTCCGGTATAAAAGGCGTTCCGCAATGGCCTCCATGGGGATAATCTTTTCAATGGTGCTGCTGCTTGTCGCTTTGAGCTTCCAGAACTCAATGGACAATCTGATGGATATGCAATTCAATGAAATACAGAACTTTGATATAAAGATCAATTTTTCAAAGATAATGGATATGGATGAATTAAGTTATATACGGAGCATAGACCATATCGGATCGGTTGAACCGATACTGGAGAGCGGTATGGAAATTACCAGCGGATGGAGGAAGAAGGATATTGGGATCATCGCCCTTGGCAGAGAGTCGGAGCTATACGGTGTTTTTGATACTTCCGGCAATCCTGTGGAAATACCCAGGGAAGGGATACTGCTTCCGTCCCGTTTGATGGATACCCTGGGCCTTCGGACCGGAGACAAAGTATACCTGAGGTCCTTTTACCCCGGGAAGAATGAGGATAGGGACAAAAAAGCGGTGATTGTAAAAGGGATCACGTCGCAGTACATCGGACAAAGCGCAATATGCAGCACTGATTATCTCAATTATCTGCTCAGGGAAGGAATAGTGATGAATGCCGCCTATATCAGGCTTGAAGACCCCAAGCATGAAAAGGAGGTAATAGAAAGCCTGAAGGATATTTTAAATATAAGCACTATCCAGTCCAATTCGGAGGTAGTGGCCAATACGGAAAAAACCTTGAAATCAATGAGCGGCATAATAGTAACCATGGTACTCGGAGCGGGTATCCTGGCCTTTGCGGTTATATATAACATTACCAACATCAATATCTTTGAGCGCAGAAGGGAGATCGCAACTCTTTCAGTACTCGGGTTTACCACCCGGGAGCTCAAGAGCCTGGTATTCAATGAAAATTTCTTTCTCAGTGCCTTTGGGGTATTAGCAGGAATTCCTCCGGGAAGATATCTTGCGGATATTGTTATAGCACTGCAGGGAAATGACAATATGATGCTGCCCGCGATTCTCAAGCCTTCAAGCTATCTGTTCGCTGCATTGCTTATCGGTATCTTTACATTATTGGCTAACCTGTTGCTTGTGAAGAAAATCCGGGATATTAATATGGTAGAATCGTTGAAAAGTGCGGAATAGTAGAAGATTGCGGAGCAATCTTCAGATACGAGATGCGGGATACGAGATTCGAGAAAAACTCGGGTATTCCTTTCAAGCTAAGTAACGGGTAATCGCGTAGCGATTCCGTGTAACAGACCTGTGTGCCTGTTACACGTCCCCCATAACTTCGTAGCCTTGCCCTAACTCTCGTATCTCGCATCTGCGCACGCTAGTGTGCATTCTTATATATAGGAGGTCAAATCAATGAAAAAGAAAAGGATATGGGCTTTAGGCATCGGTATCGTTCTGATAGCTTCTCTGGTATTGATTGTTTTCTCAAATCTGGGGACAGAAGCAGCTGTAACCGTTGTGAAATCGGGGGATATAAAAAAATATGTAGAGGATATAGGGACAGTCAAGTGCAAAGAGCTTAAGAATGTGAGTATTGAAGGGAGCGGATTGATACAGGTCATTCCTGTGGAAGTGGGGCAGCAGGTGAAAAAGGGTGAGCTGCTTTTAAGTATGGAAAAAAAGGAACCGGAAATACAGCTCAGAAATATGGACGAGAAAATCAAGGAAATTGAAGCGAGCCTTGAGGGAAGTGAAATAAAGAACTATGCCACCATGGTTGAGAAGGCAAGGATTGCTGTTCAGCAGGCTGAGGATGCATATGAGCTGGCTCTGGATGACTATAATGATGTAAAGGTTCTTGCGGAAGCAGGAGCGGCAAGCAGTGAGGAGCTTAAGCAAAAGGAAGCCGCACTGAAAAGTGCACAGGCTCTGACGGATACTGCAAAAATAGACCTGCAGCAGATTGAAGCTAATACTCCCGACAGTGTCAAGGCTGTTTATAAGGCACAGATGGAGCAGGTAGTGCTGAGCAGGGAAAGTATATTGCACAGTCTGGAAAAACAAGAGGTGAAAGCTCCTATAGACGGTGTGGTGCTGGAAAGAAATGTGGAGGCCAACACAGTAGGTGTGCCCGGCACTGTAGCATTTGTAATAGGAAATGTAAATGCTATGGAGGTCGAAGCCTTTATCTTGGCGGATGATGCTGCCGATATCAGGCTTGGGAACGAGGTTGAGATAATTGAAAGGTCCGAGAAAAAGCAGGTTTTTGAAGGCAAGGTGGTAAAAATAGCGCCCAGTGCCGTGGAGGTAACCTCCTCCCTTGGAGTCAACCAGAAAAAGGTCAAAATCACCATTGAGCCGCTGAAGCCTCTGGGTCAATTGAAACACGGCTATGAAGCGGATGTCAGGATAATAACCGAAAGAAAGAACGGTGTTGCAATAGTGCCCCTAAGCTCTGTGTTCGATTATAAGGAGAATAACTGTGTATTTGCCGTGGTTGAGGGAAAAGCGGTGCTGAGGGCTGTAAGGAAGGGCATAGAGGACGAAGAATCTGTGGAAATCATTGACGGACTGAAGAAAGGGGAACTGGTTTTGTCCGAGCCGGACATAAATGTAAAGGAAGGCATGAAGGTAAAGCTGAGTAAGCCTTTCAAGTAAATATTTACACGGAGTGGAACGGCGGTGAAAATAAGGTATATGCTTTTGCAATATTTGAATTTCGATGTAAGATGTTTATTGCAAAACATTTAGCATAAGCTTTAGCCAAATATAAGAAGGAGGTGCAGTACAAATGTACGAAACCTTTGAAAATCTGCCGGAAAGTAAGAAGGAGCATATTTTAGAGGTATGCATCGAGGAATTTGCCAGGAATGGTTATGTGAACACCTCGACAAATATTATTGTAAAGAGGCTGGGTATATCAAAAGGCGTATTGTTTTTATATTTTAAGAGTAAGAAGAATTTATTCACATATATTGTTGACTATCTCACAGAGTGTATTACAGATGATTATTTTGAACGTTACGCAGATTCAGGACAAATAGAGTTTATGGATATTTTTGACCAGACAGGTGATTTCTATAATGTACTGTTACAGGACAATCCATATGTTATTGTATTCTTACTGGAAGCGGTCCTGAATACACCAATGGAGCTCAAGGAAGAAATCCTGTCCAAGCATAACCTTGCTCATGAACGGTTACTGGGAAGAATGAAAATGAGCAACCTGCGGAAGGACATTGATGTACAGGTGGCCCTGGATATGCTGCATATGGCATCCTACCATATCGGACAGATGATGCTCAAGGAGTACGGCGGTGAGATGGATTTTTTCAAAGAAAACACGGATAAATATTTAAAATTATTAAGCCAATATATAGATATAATAAAATACGGAGCATTTAAGGAAGATGAACCAAAAGGGAAGAGAACATAAAAAAAGGATGCGAATTTATCGCATCTTTTCCTATTTCACCTTTTCTATTTTAGTTATATTCAATTGACCGTTCTCATTTGCTTCATATGAGAATTTGACTATATCTCCATCATTTATGCCTTCCAGCTGATCAAGCACATCAGTTACCCTGAATGCAAGAGTGTCTTCAGGATTTATCTCAATTTCAACCGAGTTATTATCAATTCTGCCGTTTAATATACCTTCCGTGTCGACTCCCTTTGCAGAGATTTTTGCTGATGGTTCAGGGTTGGACGGAGTATTCTGCTCTGCAGCTTTGGTTGGTTCCGGAACTTCCGTTTCAGGTTCTACCGAAGCCTTTACACACCCGGATAATACCGCAACGAGAACCACTAATACAAGTGTTATTAATAGCATCTCTTTCATATTAACCTCCATTTTTCTTGGATTCACATATAAGACGAAAAAAGAGATGAAGAAGTTCCATTTCTTCATGAAACTATCCCAGAGCCACATCCAACACCATCATAATCGCAAAACCCAGCATTGCTCCGATTGTTGCAACATCTGTCTTTCTATCCAATTGAGCCTCCGGTATCAGCTCTTCTATGACAACATAGATCATTGCTCCTGCTGCAAAGGACAAAGCATATGGGAGAATAGGCTTCATTATGATTACGGCAATGGCACCCAGTACACCGGCTATCGGCTCTACTATCCCGGAAGCCTGCCCGTAAAGAAAGCTTTTGAATCTTGAAAATCCTTCTCTGCGCAGAGGTATCGAAACTGCAGCGCCTTCGGGAAAGTTCTGAATTCCTATACCGATTGCCAAAGTCATGGCACCGGGCAAGGTTGCTGACGGCAATCCGGCGGCGATAGCTCCAAAAGCGACACCCACAGCCAGACCTTCAGGGATGTTGTGAAGTGTTATTGCCAGCACCAGCAGCACGCTTCTTTGCCAGCTTGTCTTGATACCTTCTGCTTCATCATCGGAATGGCCTATATGAAGATGCGGCAAAATCTTATCTACCAACAACAGGAAAGCGCCTCCACTCAGAAAACCCACTACAGCAGGCAGCCAGGCAGGAGTACCTGACTCTTCCGCCATTTCTATTGCAGGAGCAAGCAGTGACCAAAAGCTTGCTGCTATCATAACCCCTGCAGCAAAGCCAAGCATTCCATTTAATACGGTTTTATTAATTGATTTAAAAACAAATACCAATGCTGCTCCCAATGCAGTTAAAAACCAAGTGAAGAGGGTTGCACATAAAGCCTGCACAACGGGATTCAAGCTTACAAACCATTCAGCCATAATACATAACCTTCCTTTCTATCTATATAATACTAATTTCCAAGTGGTTTAGTCTATATAAACCATGGAAAAAATATTACATAGACTATATGTTTTGCTATAATAGTAGTAGGATTATTATTAATAGGGGTATTAGCCAAGGCTGTATTTTTTTCCTTTGGAATGCTGGTACACGAGTTAAGTGTATTGATAGTAATAGTAAATGCCATCAGACTGTTAAAGCATAGGGAGAAATAAATAAAGCCCGGGAAGGATGATTTCGTAGAGTGCAAGTATTGTCTGCACATCAGGGAAGGCTTGAAGAAAATGGTGCCGGGCATTGAGCAGCAATAGCTGCCTTACTCCAATGCCTTTTGTTATAAAGTGAACATAAAATTGCTAGGAGGAATTGTTTTATGTCCCAAAATAGTAAATTTTTAATTATAGTACTTTTACTGATCTTTTTTATCGTATTATTAATCTTCAAGTCACAGGAGCTTAAAAGAATATATAAGGCAGAAGCTGCTAAAATACTGACAAGTGCTTCGGAAGTAAAAGGTGATATTCTGACGGAAGAGGATATAAAACATCTGCCCGAGCCGGTTCAGAAGTACCTTACATATGTTGGAGTGATAGGCAAGGAGAAAGTAAGGAATTTCAGGATTGTTTTTGATGGAGAGTTTAAAACGGATCCAAAGAAGGACTGGACCAGGATGAGTGCCTCACAGTACAGTGATTTGAACAGCACCACGCGATTATATTTTCTACAGATGAAAATGTTCGGGCTCCCGATTGTCGGACTGCATAAATACACAGATGCAAAGTCCATTATGCTGATTAAACTGGCAGGCCTTCTTACTGTTGCCAACGGTAAGGGAGAGGAAATGAATCAGGGTGAAACAGTTACGGTATTTAACGACATGTGCATGTTTGCACCTGCCAGCCTTATAGACAAGAGAATACAATGGGAGTCCGTTGATTCTCTGACGGTAAAGGGGACCTTCGATAATAACGGCATCAAAATATCTGCGCTGCTATATTTCAATGACAAAGGAGAATTGATAAATTTCGTTTCTGATGACAGGTACTATTCGCCGACAGGAAAAACCTATGAGAAAATCAGGTGGTCAACTCCTGCTAAAGAGTATAAAGATTATAACGGGATAAAGATCTCCTCGGGTGGAGAAGCCGTATGGTCTTTTCCTGAAGGCGAATACTGCTATGCCAGAGCTGATATAAAGGAAATCGAGTATAACGTAGACAGCCAGTGAATATAATTCCAAAATAACTGTTTATACAATTTGTAACCATTCTGTTATAATATAGAGGCGTAAGCAAGTATAGATTAATATACTATTCTATAGAGGCCAGAGGGAGGTAGAAAATGTTAGGTTCAAAAATTAGAGAACTGCGTCAGCAAAACGATATGACTTTAAATGAGCTGGCTGAGAAAACACAATTTACAGCCAGTTATCTTTCGCAGATCGAAAGAGAACTGATTGATCCCTCTTTATCATCTCTAAGGAAAATTTCAAATGTTTTTGGTGTTCCTGTGCACTATTTTCTGGCAGATGAAGCTAAAGACCATGTACTGATCAAGGCGGATCAAAGAAAAAGGTTGGACCTTCCCAACAGCAGCATTATATATGAGTTCATAACGCCAATTGCAGATAAATCATCAAAAGCCAAGATGGACATAATATATTTTGAGCTGGAACCTGAAAGCTGGAGCAGCGAGGAAGCATTAATTCATAATGCGGATGAATGTGTTCTGGTTCTAAAAGGAACAATCGAGGCAAGTGTCGGAAATAGTAAATATGTTCTGAATGAAGGGGACAGTTTATATATAAAGGAAAACTCATACCACAGACTTTATAATCCCGGCAATGAAAAAGCAACGGGTACAAGCACTATATGTCCTGCGCTTTATTAGCAAACAGTGACCGGATACAAATAGTAAAGAATTGACCCAGTGAGTACTTATACTAGCCCCCTAAGTACTCACTGGGTCAATTCTTTTTAATCTGTTTAACAAATAATTAAAAATTCATTTATTTGTTAAAATCCATATTGACAAGACCAGAATACATATTTATAATACTTAATAACAAATGAAAAATTTAATAAATACTTAAAACATATTTTGGCGTATATGTGCATTTGATTTTTGGGAGGCAGGTTATGAAAATCACTGATATAAAGGTGGAAAAGCTGCAGCTTAAACTGCATAAGTCCTTCAAAGTGTCTTTAGGAGTGATTGAGCACTATGACACGGTTATTGTAAAGGTTATTACCGATGAAGGGGTAAGTGGGGTCGGGGAGAGTTCACCTATTGAATTTGTAACAGGTGAAAGTGTTGATACCGTTGCTTTTGTTATAAAGGCTGTAGCCAAGCAGTTAATAGGTATGGATCCGTTGGATATTGAGACTATTCACCATGTTATGGATAGATATATAACAAATAATTCATCTGCAAAAGCCGGTATTGATATAGCTCTATTCGATATCAAGGGCAAGGTGATGAATGCACCGCTTTATAAGGTTCTGGGCGGTTTTTCGAAGCAGGTGGAGACAGATATTACATTATCAATAGCGGAGCCAAAGGAAATGGCCAAAGCAGCAAAGGAAAAAGCAGAGAGCGGCTTTAAAATACTCAAAATAAAAGCCGGAATTGATCCTGAAAAGGATATAGAAGCAATCAGACTAATAAGAGAAGCTGTAGGCAGTAATATTAAGATCAGAATGGACGCAAACCAGGGATGGGCTATAGCAGATGCGGTTATGGTTATGAAGGCTGTTGAAAAATTTGGAGTACAAGCTGTAGAGCAGCCCAGGCCATACTGGGACATAGATGGAATTGCTCAAATAAGAAGCAAGGTCAATATTAAGGTAATGGTGGATGAAAGTGTATTCTCGCCTGTAGATGCCATAAAAGTCGTAAAGAAGGAAGCAGCAGACATCATCAATATCAAGCTTATGAAATCAGGTGGAATATATAAGGCTGAACAGATAAATGCAATTGCCCAGGCTGCGGGTTTAACATGTATGGTAGGCTGCATGCTGGAAAGCAGGATAGGTATAGCAGCAGGTGCTCATTTTGTGGCTTCCAAGAAGAATATATTGGATGCGGACCTGGATGGGTTTATGTTCTGCCAGGAATGTGAAGGAATCAGCGGCGGGTTTGAAATAGAGGGTGGAACTATGACACTTTCCGATAAACCCGGTATTGGGGTAAATGTAAACATGTAGAGAAATTTTAATTTAATGGAGGAATATATTATGGAACCGATGCTTAATTCAACGGCAAGCTTGTTGGCTGTTATGTTCATGACAATAAGCGCAGGGCTATATCTTAGCAAGCGCAAGCCTTTTACTTCTTTTGGGCCTGCAATTATAGTTATAATTATAGGTATTATATTATCAAATTTTAAAATAGTACCGGCCTGGGCAGATGTTTATGGCGTTATGTTTGAATATGCTTTACCGCTGTCAATAGCGATCATGCTTTTAAATGTTGACCTTAGCGGTATGCTGAAGCTTTCAAAACAGCCTCTTCTGGCAATGTTCTTTGCAGTTATAAGTGTCTCCATAGCCGCATTTGTCGGTGGAATATTCATGGCGGGAAGTATCCCGGAAGGCTGGAAGGTAGCAGGAATGTTTGTAGGTACATATACAGGGGGCAGCTCAAATCTTACAGCAATAGGAAAGGCACTTGAAGCTTCACCGGAAACCTTTGCTGCAGCAAATGCCGCCGACTATGTAATAGGTATTCCAAGCCTGGTGCTTTTAATGGCAGCTCCTGCGTTTATGAAAGGCTCCAAGTGGTTTAACAAGGTATGGCCTTACAAGCTTACCGACGAAGAGCTTGAGCTTGAAGGCGGACATGACTTTATGCAGCCTAAGGAATGGAGCATAAATGATATAGCATGGTTATTCGGAATAGGCTTTGCCATTGTATCTGTGGCGACAGCTTTAGCGAAATTCTTCCCGGCAGAATATATAAGCATGATGCAAATAATATTAATAACTACCATTGCAATTATAGCGGCACAATTCAAGCCGGTCAAGAAGCTTAGAGGCAAAATGGATCTCGGATTATATGCAGCATTATTCTTCCTGGTTATTATTGGATTTATGGTAGATATCAGGCAGTTCTTCAGTTCGACTATAAGTATATCGGCATATTGTGCAATAGTCATTTTAGGTTCACTAAGCTTACACATACTGTTATGCAGGATAGCAAAAATTAAATACCAGTATGTAGGTATTTCAATAATGGCAGCAATTGCGGACGGTAGTTCGGCTGCCCTGATGGCTGCAACGGGAAAGTGGGAGTCAATTATAAGTATAGCAGTTGTTTTGGGTATAGTAGGTAATGCCATAGGCAATTATGTTGGTATAAGCATCGGATATCTTATTAAAGGTATGTTGGGCATGTAATTCTGTTTCTGCCGCATATAAAAAATAGCCGGATACACAGCTCTAAAAGGCGGGTATTCGGCTATGAATCTATATAGGACTAAAATTATTAAGAGGTGAGTGGATTGGAAAGATTTAAGCTGTATTACTCCGGAATACATATCTCGGATATTTGTCTGGATGCAGGTGAAGTGTATTGTTCGGAAAAAGACATGGGAACGGGGAGGTTTGAAGAAATAAGGCTAATGTCCCCTGAAGATGCTGCCAGATATCAGGGAGATTATTTAATAAACCCGATATTTATAGGAAAAAACCTTTCTGAATATAAAAGGATATTTTTTACAGACAAGAGCAAGCTTGTGACTTCCTGGGGAGATGTGTATGAAAAATATAATGAAAAGGAAGGAATGTGGGCAAGAAGAAATGGAGTGAATCCAATTGATGTATTGGTTATTGACAGAGATGTAAAGGGGTTCGTGGCAATATCCAGAGAGATGGTATCGGTATTAGTGAAGGAAGGGTATGAAAGCTGCACCCCGGTAAAATATTGGACTGAAGGCATAGTTTCAAAACCGGAATATCTTGTGGAGCGCAAGGGTGTTTTCATGGTTGAGATGCGGGATAAAACAAAGCTTGCAACTGAGGTATGGCTTCCCAAGGGAGCTGTTGGAAAAGTTCCGGCAATACTCATAAGAACATGTTATGGCAGGAATAACAGGCTTCAAGGATATTTCAGATATGCTATGAGAGGATATGCACTGGTTATTCAAGATGTCAGAGGGCGTGACGATTCAGAGGGTGAATGGCTGCCCATGCATTATGAAGTAGAGGATGGAGACGATACCCTAAATTGGATAGCAGCTCAGGAGTGGTCTGAGGGAAGTGTTGGTACCATAGGGGCATCCTATCTGGGATATGTGCAGTGGGCGGCAGCGGCCAGCGGAAACGAACATTTAAAGGCAATGATAAGCATAGTGACGGCAGGAAGTCCTTTCATCGACATACCCAGAAAGGGAGGAACCCTGGTATCGGGCACAATGGCATGGGCTTTTGCCATGATTAATAAAAAGGTAAACATTGAAAATATTGTAAGAGACGATTGGAATGAGGTAATGAAGATAAGACCTGTTAAGGATATCCCCAGAAGGGTGTTTGGAAGGGATGTAGGGTTCTGGACAGAATGGTCCTCCCATGAGCTGCAGGATGAGTTTTGGGATAAGTCAAGCTGGTATAGGCTTAAGCATAAAATAAAAGCTCCGGCAATGATAATATCAGGCTGGTATGATGACAACGGAATGGGAACAACCGAGGCATGCCAGGTAGTAGAGGGCTATGCTGCGTCAAATAAAAAAGTAATACTTGGACCATGGATACACAATGCCAACAGTACAAGGGAAGTACACAATGTACCTTTTGAAAACAACTGTTTGAGAGATGATATGGACTATTTGCACCAATTATGGTTTGACAGGCACCTTAAGGGGATGGACAATGGCGTGAATAAGGGAAATCCAGTAGAGTACTATGCAGTAGGTGATAATAAGTGGGTAGGCTGCAATACCTGGCCTCCGGAGAACAGCAGTTTAACCGATATGTATCTTACAAGCGGGGGGAGTGCCAATACTTCATCAGGAGATGGAAGCTTGGCTTTTGAAAAAGTTGAAGAGACAGGTACGGACAGCTATGATTTTGACCCTGCCGATCCGGCTCCCCATATTATTGACATGTCGGAAAATGAGCTGGGAGTGCCGGAAAATTATGCGGATATGGAAAAGAGAAAGGATGTGCTTGTTTATACGTCGGATGCCTTGGCAGAGGATATAAGTATAGCCGGAGATGTGTATATAGAATTCCATGCAAGCAGTTCAGCCAAAGATACCGACTGGGTGGTCAGGCTTACTGATGTAGACAGGTCTGGAAACTCTATAAGATTGTGCGATGGAGTTTTGAGAGCCAAGTTCAGACAGGGCTTTGACAAGATGATTCTTTTAGAGCCGGGTAGAATTGAAAAATATGTAATCAAGACATCGAAGGTGGCAAATACCTTTAAAAAAGGCCATAAAATAAGACTTCAGATAACTTCAGGGGCAGAAAACCTTATATTCCCCAACCCCAATACAGGAAGCAACTTCTTTGAAGACACAAAAGCGCTGGTAGCCTCTCAAAAGATTTATCACGGAGGTAAATACGAAACAAAAATAAGGCTTCCCAGGGTAAAATAAAACAGATCCATAGAGAGGGTTACAGTTCCCACTGTAATCCTTTTTTATAGTGAATAAAATCTTGACATGGTTATTGGAAAGGCGTAGTATTATTATGTGCATATGCACATAATAAATTGAGGTGATATAATGCCAAGGCCCAGAAAGTGCAGAATGGTCAGATTTGTACCTGACAATCCATGCTTCCACCCTCAACTGCGGAATGCGGAGGAGGTTGTGTTGAATGTTGAGGAAGTCGAAGCAATACGCCTCTCGGATTTTTTAAGTCTGGATCAGGATGCTGCTGCGGATAGCATGGATGTATCGAGAGGAACCTTTCAACGGATTATCAATGAGGCACGCTGGAAGCTGGCTGATGCGCTGGTAAACGGAAAAATAATCCGGATAGAGGGTGGAGATTACAAAGTGACAAGTGATAAGCCCTGCTGCAAGGAACGCGGCATAAGCTGCGAGGGCAGAAGGTGCAGTAAAAGTGATATTTGTGAAGGAGGAAAATAAAATGAAAATTGCAATTGCAACAGAGAATGGTTTTGTGTCAGGGCATTTTGGAAAGTGTGAACAGTTTACGGTTTTTGAAACTGAGGATAAGCTTATAAAGGGTAAAGCACTATTGGACACAAGCACTCATGGACATGCTCTACTGCCGTCTTTTCTGCTTTCAAACGGTATTGAGGCTGTAATCGCAGGAGGTATGGGAGAAGGTGCAAAACAAAATCTGGATTCTCTTGGTATAAGAATAGTATCAGGAGCCAGAGGCAATGTGGATGAAGTAGTAAAGCAATTTCTTGACGGGACACTCAGGGTAAATGAGGAAGGATGTCATAGTGGCGGACAGCATGGTGGGCATCGTTGCAATTGTCACGGACATTAAGAGGAAGAGATATGTTTAATATTGTTTTATATATTTTGACTATTATACTCCTTGGCATGTCTTTTCTGAAGGATAAGAAAAAAACAAAGATGGCCTTGATTAAAGCCTGGAAATCCTTTGAGAACATACTTCCCCAATTTCTTTCCATTCTGATAATCATAGGTGTGATGCTTGCTGTGCTGAATCCGGATGCAATATCAGGCTTAATAGGCCAGGAATCGGGATGGACAGGTATAATCATTGCTTCTGTAATAGGATCGATTACATTAATACCGGGATTTGTCGCATTTCCACTGGCTGCTGCATTATTAAAAAGCGGCGCAGGGTTCATGCAGATAGCAGTATTTATATCAACACTAATGATGGTTGGAATTGTAACAATACCTGTTGAGATTAAATATTTTGGGAAAAAGGCTACGATTTTAAGAAATGTCTTTGCGTTTGCTTTCTCATATGTTGTAGCAATAGTAATTGGGGTGGTATTGAAATGAAAAAAATTGTTATGAGATATAAATTTTTTCTATTACTGATGGTTATAAACATTGTTATACTTGTCATATATCCGGCTATTGGGCAGAAGTTCTTAAGTGTAACCCGGAGCAATGCTCTGGAAATGATCTCAATAGTGCCTCCCATATTTATACTCCTGGGATTGTTGGATGTCTGGGTTGATCGTGGAGTTATGATCAGGCTTATGGGCGAGAAGTCCGGTATTATAGGAATAGCAATAGCGTTCTTTTTGGGATCAGCTGCAGCGGGACCGCTGTATGCAGCTTTCCCAATTGCCGGTATACTCTTAAAAAAAGGAAGCAAGCTTTCAAATGTACTAATTTTTATAGGAGCCTGGTCTACAACCAAAATCCCAATGTTGTTGTTTGAAGCTTCGGCAATGGGATGGAGGTTCATGCTGACAAGATTTGTCATTGACCTGCCTGGGATTGCTCTGATTGCTTATGTAACAGAGAAGCTTATGAATGATAAGGATAAGCAGTATATTTATGAACATGCGTCCACAATGAACTGATACAGAAAATGAATGAAGTCCACACAACTGCTATTGATGTGTGGACTTCATAGTTATGATGAAAATCAGCTCTGCGGTTGATTTTGCTGCTGGTTCTGAGATTGGCCGCTTTGCCCCTTACCCATCATTTGAGGTATTTGATTTATCAATTGATTAATATTACTTGCAGTAGGGCTAACAGGTATAACTGTGACATTGGCCCCATCAACGACTGCTACAGCATCGGTACTGATTCTTGCACCAAGGCCCAGTGCATCCATTCCGGCATTGCCGGTTCCCTGACCTGCAGCGGTAGTGCCCCCGGACATCTTGCCGGATGTATTGCCGCCGCCATATCCGATTGTCACGGAAATTATAGGTATAAGCGTTTTGTCACCTTGTGTAACAGGTTTTCCTAGTGTGCCCTCGTTTTGTGTGAAGGTTTCAATATTTGAGAAAAGTGTATCGATATTCTGATTTAAAGATGTATTTACTTCCATAAGTGTACCTCCTTAAATAAATTATAGTTCAGAAAAACTGAATTATTGACTAAATAAGCTTTAGCAGTGATCTGCCTAAGTTCAACTTTGCAGTGGCATTCAGATTGATATAGTCATTAATTGCAAGGAAGTCGGGTTTTTGACGTAACGACTCCACGTTAAAGAACTCAGATACCATAGTAACTGTGCTGCAGGCCAAACCTGTAACAAAGGGGTCCCGGAATCCATATTGGGTATTTACATGAATATCAGTGGGGTTAAGATTTCCAAGAATATTTCTATTACCATATACATTTTGTTTTTGCTTTATCTGTTTTGTTAAAATTCTTTTATTCAACAGGTATATGGTCAGGACCAGTCCGTTTTCCCCTTTTGTCATTACTGACCTTAGTAAAGGATATAGCCAAAATAGTGTCAGATGCATATCTGAGTTGGTGGAATCAAAAAATAAACTAACTTTTGATTTTACTGTAAATAATAAAACACTCAGAAGCAGAACTATTATAAATATGATAAACAGTAAAGTCATGGATTTTACCTCCATGTTCGCGGATATTGGAACCCTTAATATTTTAACCAATGAGTTTTTTTTTATCACGTCAGAATGTATTATGGATTACTTAATTATCCATCTGAATACGACGCTGCATATCGAATTATGAACTCATTTTTATACTTATATAAAGGCTCCCGTCTTTCTGCAGTTCAGCATAAAAAATCTCTTTAACAGAATTTACCCCAGCCAGTTTTATCTGTTGCTCCAACCATTCATCACTGAGATTTAACTCTTTTAGATTTTTTTGGACTGATTTTCCATCAACAATTATTTCTGTAGGTAAATACATTCGATTCTCAGGCTGAAGCTGCATATCCTTTTTTGTTACAGCTTCAAGGTCCGGCTTTTTTAATATGCTTAATTGGCCATTTGGTTCCAGTATTGCGTAATCAACATCTTTGATAGAAAAAACATTATTGGTTCGCAGCAGCATTGCAAGATCATCCATGTTTAGTCTTTGTGCAGCCAGTTCCTTTTGCATGATAACACCTTTTTTGATTACTATTGAAGGCTCACCGTCAAGCAATACCCTGGCTTTGGAAGATTTTAAGCTAAAATACTCAAGAAGGAATGTTAAGAAAGCCCATATCATAAGGCCAGTCACCCCATCGATAAGCTTTATATCTCTATGAACTACCATGTCACCAGCGATATTTCCCATAGCGATACCTGTTACATAAGTAAAGAATGTCAGATGTCCCAGTTGTTTCTTGCCAAGCAGGCGTGTCAAAACAAAGAGTACAGTAAATCCTATTATGGTTCTTACTGATGTTTCAAGTATAGTATGCATATTGCCTCCATATATTCTTTCCTATAAGTGAATACTTTCCCTATTCATATTTGCACTATTTTCAATTTCATTAATAATATTTGCGATGCCTGATTCCATTATTCCAGGGTCGACCTTTGTCACGCTTAATCTAAGGAATTTGTCATTTATATATTCTTTTAAATAGCAGCCATCGATATCGGATAATATTATATTCTTCTTTAATAATCCAGCGACTACGTCCCTCTGCTTGATCATATTCAGTATTTCCAGACCGGCATAAAAGCCCCCTTTTACAGGTATATGCCAGTGGATTGATGGGGAAACCTGCTTTTCCGCAAACCATTTCAAGCTATCCATTTTTTGGGAATATAAATTTTTTATCAGAATAGTGCGTAATACCCCTACTTCTGCAAGTGGGGGATGAAAGCGCATTCTAGCTGTATTTAAAAAAGCTTCATCAGCTAGGATATACCGAGCTGTCCATGTCTGTAAATATTTCTATGATACAGCTGCTTCAGGATGATTTTACAGACAAAGTAATGGAAATACTTGAGTGGCTTAAGCTAAGTCCCAAATACCTGGAGCTTGAGATTACAGAGTCGACACTGATGGAATCCTACGAGGTTATAGAAGAGAAGCTTAATATATTGAGGAGGAAAGGAATAGAAATCGCTTTGGACGATTTCGGCAAAGGCTATTCATCGCTATACTATTTAAGGCAGCTGCCAATATCTACTCTGAAGATAGACAAGTCTTTCATAGAAACCATAGAATCCGGAGGAAAGCACAAAACCTTGGCGAATTTTATGGTGAGAATAGGAAGGACCATGGGCTTGAACGTTGTGGCGGAAGGCGTGGAAACTCAAGAGCAGTTGGATTATCTGATTAAGAACAAATGTCATAAGATTCAAGGCTATTTTTTCAGCAAACCCATTTCAGGAGAAGCAGTTATTGAGTATTTAACGGCAAAAGGTTGAAGCATTTCAACTATTGGTATAATAGGGATACCTACATTCAGTGCATTTTATTGACAGTGGGGGGGAAAATTAATATAATTACCATAGGTTAAATGAGCCGGGTAGTCGGAAAATGTCCCGGTGCACTGAAAAGGACGGAGTGAATTAAATGAATAAAAGACCTGTTGTACTGGTTGTTATGGATGGTATAGGGATAAATGAAGCTGAATACGGCAATGCAGTGAAGGCTGCAAATACACCGACTCTCGATATGCTTATGGATCACAGCCCATATGCTCTGATAAAAGCCCACGGCATAGCTGTCGGACTGCCCTCCGATGAGGATATGGGAAACTCGGAAGTCGGGCATAATGCATTAGGCTGCGGGCAGGTTTACAGTCAAGGTGCAAAGCTGGTTAATGAGTCCATAGGGAATGGGAAAATGTACAGCTCCGATACATGGCGCAAGGTTGCCGGCAATTGTGCGGAGAGTGGCTCCGTTTTACATTTTATAGGCCTTCTGTCGGATGGAAATGTACATTCCAATATCGCTCATCTCATATCAATGATTATAAGAGCAAAAGAGGATAAGGTTAAAAGAGTACGGGTGCATGTGCTGCTTGATGGAAGGGATGTATTGGCTACATCAGCACTGGAGTATGTAGATAAGCTTGAGAAGGTATTTAATGAACTGAATGACAGCAGCTTTGACGGAAGAATAGCCAGCGGCGGCGGCAGGATGAAGATCACCATGGACCGGTATGAAGCAAATTGGGATATGGTGAGATTAGGCTGGGATACTCATGTATTGGGTAAAGGCAGAGAATTTGCTTCAGCAAGTGAGGCAATAGCCACTTATAGAGAAGAACTTCCCGGAGTCATAGACCAGGATCTGCCGCCTTTTGTAATAGTGGAAAAGGGCATACCTATAGGTACTGTTAGTGATGGGGACAGTGTCATTCTTTTTAATTTCAGAGGTGACAGGGCGATTGAAATCAGTATGGCCTTTGATTACGAGCACTTTGACAAGTTTGATAGAGGTGCACGCCCCAAGGTTGTGTTCTGCGGAATGCTTCAGTATGACGGAGACCTTAAGCTGCCGGAAAACTTCCTGGTCACACCTCCGGATATCAAGAATACATTATCCGAGCATCTGGTCAAACACGGTATAAAGCAGTATGCTGTTTCTGAAACACAGAAATATGGGCATGTTACATATTTCTGGAATGGCAACAGAAGTGAGAAGTTCGATGAAAAATCCGAGTTTTTTGAGGAAGTGCCTTCAGACAGGGTATCCTTTGATGAGCGTCCGTGGATGAAAGCCGCAGAAGTGACCGACAAGCTTATTGATGCTTTGAAGTCCGGTCAATATGACTTCTTGAGAGCAAACTACCCTAATGGAGACATGGTTGGTCATACCGGCAGCTTTAATGCCACCAGGATAGCAGTGGAAGCTCTTGATTTATGTCTTGCGAGAGTTGTGAAGGCAGTGGATGAGACAAAAGCCATACTTGTCATAACAGCGGATCATGGAAATGCAGATGAGATGCTTGAAAAATCCAAGGGAGGCACAGCCAAGGCAAAGACCAGTCATACACTTAACCCGGTGCCGTTTATTATATATGATAAAGCCCAAAGGCACGAAATCAGGCAGGGAAGCTTCGGACTTGCCAATGTTGCGGCTACTGTCACAGCGTTGCTTGGACTCGGCCATCCTGATTATTGGGAAGACAGCATGGTATATATAAATCGCACAAAGAAGATTACATAGAATAGAAGCGATTTATAACATCAAGGAAAACGTTTCGCACTATTGAACTAGTGCTTATTAACATCACTGATTCCCAGACCATTCAAA